>Ga0307988_1000307_pt1 | contig 35974 bp, 35 predicted proteins | sample EllFjometagen183_FD_203166 | JGI IMG/M metagenome (GOLD analysis project Ga0307988, IMG submission 203166) | Marine microbial communities from Ellis Fjord, Antarctic Ocean - #183 | ecosystem: Environmental > Aquatic > Marine > Unclassified | place: Southern Ocean | collected 2014-10-08 | reverse complement strand
TTCTAAAAAATCTCGCTCGTCTTTGGTTAAAGTCACCGTGTATTTCTTCATGCTCACCCCATTTGGTTGTTTATGAAGAAACATACCACATTTTATACGTCATTTCAAGCTTGACATGACACTAGTGGATCTATCAAAGAGGCAACTACGTCCTGTGATTCAATCATGGTTACTGTAGATGGGCCAGAAGTTGACAAGCTGGTTGCAGACAATGATTACTACCGTACTGCAATTATCCCAGGCGGCATGTATCGTGGAACCGATGCCGATACTAAGACATTCGGTGTTGGTGCGACATTTGTCAGCTCCGCCAAAGTGCCGGAGAATGTTATCTATAATGTAGTAAAGGCTGTTTTTGAGAACTTTGATCAGTTCAAGAAACTCCATCCTGCGTTTAGAAATCTAAAGAAGGAAGAAATGATCAAAGATGGTCTTTCTGCTCCTCTGCATGATGGCGCTGCCAAGTATTATAAAGAAGCTGGTTTGATGTAACAGTTTTACTGTATTATTTTTCCATCAACAGGATTTTTTGTTCAAGTTATCCTGTTGATGGATCCGCAGAACAAGTAGTATCTCCAAAACCTGCCTAAGCAAACGACATATTAATTTGTAATCACGCCGACGATTTTCCTATACGAGGCTAACTTCCTGAAGCAGGTGGAAGCCGATGATTACAGAGAGTGTCTCAGGAATCAAAGGGAGAAGTTGTCGATATGACCAACCCCACCGAAACCCCATTACCTAGTGAAGAACTGCAGGAGATGATAGCCGAAGCGGATACGGGCGGCCGTAATCCCGAGGGGCAGATATCTAAAAATGCACTTTTTCTGATCCCGCTCTGTTGGACAATTTTTCAGCTCTGGTATGCTTCACCACTGCCCTTTTTGCTGAATATTTTTGTAATCAATGATACAGAGGCACGGGCCATACACCTGGCCTTTGCGGTCTTTCTTGCATATATCGCCTTTCCTACCTTTAAATCTTCACCTAAAAGGTATATTCCTGCCCAGGACTGGATTCTTGCCTTTATTGCAGCGTTTTGTGCTGCCTATATCTTTATATTTTATGCACAATTAGCCGATCGTCCTGGCCGACCTACGGTGCCTGACCTGGTCGTTGCCGTTATTGGTTTGATTCTCTTGCTTGAAGCCACTAGAAGGGCTCTTGGTCCGCCGCTTATGGTTGTGGCCGCGGTGTTTATCACGTACACCTTTGCAGGGCCATATATGCCGGATGTTATTGCCCATAAAGGAGCAAGTCTTGTAAAAGGCATGACCCATTACTGGCTCACCACGGAAGGTGTTTTCGGTGTTGCTCTGGGGGTGTCTACAGGCATGGTCTTTATGTTTGTCCTCTTTGGATCTCTGCTTGAGGCTGCCGGAGCCGGGAACTATTTTATCAGGACGGCTTTTGCCGGCCTCGGTCATCTTAAAGGGGGGCCTGCCAAGGCTGCAGTCATCTCCTCTGCCATGACCGGTCTGGTTTCAGGGTCATCTATCGCAAATGTTGTGACCACCGGAACTTTTACCATCCCTTTGATGAAAAAAGTAGGCTTCAGCGCTGAAAAGGCCGGAGCTGTGGAAGTAGCCTCCTCAACAAACGGACAGCTGACGCCTCCTGTAATGGGTGCAGCAGCTTTTCTTATGGTTGAATATGTGGGTATTTCCTATATAGAAGTTATTAAGCATGCTTTTCTTCCTGCTATTATTTCATATATTGCCCTAGTCTATATTGTGCATCTTGAAGCATGTAAGATGGGTCTGAAAGGAATGGAGAAGAAGAAGACCAAGACCTTGGCCCAGAGTATTATAAGTTTTACTCTCACTCTTCTTGGTATGATTATCATGGGTGGAATTACCTACTACGGCCTTGGCTGGATTAAGACGGTAGCGGGAGATGCAACCATCTGGGTTGTCTGTATTCTTCTGGCGGTATCCTATCTGCTTCTTCTTGCTTTTGCCTGCAGAGTTCCTGAACTTGAAGTAACCACAGATATAAAAGAACTTCCGCCTCTGGGGGCAACGGCACAGGCCGGGTTATATTTTCTCCTGCCAATAGTTGTACTGATGTGGTGCCTTACAGTAGAACGTCTATCTCCGTCTCTTTCTGCCTTCTGGGCAACTGTGTTAATGTTTGTTATTGTTCTTACCCAGCGTCCCTTGAAGGGGATTTTTAGAAAATTGAAGGGAGATGAATTTGCTTTTTCCCGCGGCTGGACGGATATGGTTGACGGTATGGTAGCAGGCGGCAGGAATATGATCGGTATAGGTGTGGCGACCGCTGCTGCGGGCATTGTTGTCGGTACAGTAACGCTTACCGGGATTGGTTTGGTGATGACTGAGTTCGTCGAATTTATATCCGGCGGCAATCTTATGCTGATACTTGTTTTTACGGCTGCTATCAGTCTTCTGCTTGGTATGGGGCTACCGACAACGGCGAATTATATCGTCGTGTCGACACTGATGGCACCTGTTATAGTCAGCCTGGGTGCCCAAAATGGCCTGATTGTGCCTCTTATTGCGGTACATCTTTTCGTCTTTTATTTTGGGATCCTGGCCGACGATACGCCTCCGGTTGGACTTGCTGCCTTTGCGGCCGCGGGGATTTCCGGAGGTGACCCCATCCGAACTGGACTTCAGGGGTTTGCCTATGACATCCGGACTGCCATTTTACCATTTATCTTTATTTTCAATACAGAACTTCTGATGATTGGAGTCGGTAGCTGGTATCATCTTCTTATTGTGGTTACTGCTTCTGTTATCGCAATGCTCGTTTTTGCAGCAGCTACCCAGGGATGGTTTTTGGTTAAAAATCGATGGTGGGAAACAGGAGCTTTGCTGGTAGTGGCTTTTGTGCTTTTCAGACCGGGGTTTATCTGGGATAAATTTTATGAACCACTGGCCGAAAAACCGGCTACAGAGCTTGAACAGATCATGGGCAGTATGACGCCGGGTACCCAGCTCAGATTGCAGCTTAGTGGCGAAAGGGACAATGGTGAACAGTTCCAGATGACAGTTATGCTGCCGGTTGGTGAAGAGCCAACTGGCGGTGAAAGGTTGAGTGCTATTGGCCTTGAGACCCGCGATGAAGATGGTAAGATAATCGTCGACCTGGTGGGTTTTGACAGCCCGGCAGAAAAAGCAGGTATTGATTTTGACCAGGAAATCACGGGACTGCAGATGAAAACTGATCGACCTCCAAAACAGTTGATGTTTTTCCCAGCACTTTTGCTTTTTGCTTTTGTCTGGTTTATTCAGCGTGGCCGTGCAAGGAAAGAAGGAGAGGTTGCAGCAGTATAGGTTAACGGTTGCATCAATGCGTATATTGATGCAACCTGAGAATTGACAAATTGTATCAATCATAGCAGGAGTAGATAATGGTAAAAAAGATACTGGTCCCCATCGCTTTTTCAAAATATTCCCGTGGTATTTTGGACTATGCTGCAGAAATGGCTGCTCCTTTTGGAGCGGAGTTACTGGTGGTAAATGTTATCAACGAACGTGACCTGGAGGCTGTTAACAAGATAGCCTCTTTTGGCTATAAGGTAGATGTTGAGCACTATCTTAAAACCATGAAGAACGAAAAGCGGGAGGAACTAAAAAAAATGACCGCGGAGATGACCCTGCCCGATGATAAGGTTTCTTTTTCTTTTAGAGTGGGTGATCCGACAAACGAGCTGTTAAAGCTTGTTATCGATAAAGATGTTGATATGGTGATTATGGGTATAAAAACCCATGATATAAGGCATATATTTGTCGGTTCTGTAGCCGAAAGAATGTTTCAAAAATGCCCGGTTCCTATTGTTTCCTATCGAGGTGACGAGCTTTCGGAGAGGTTGCGGAGAAAAATCGTAAAGCACAGGGGGAAGGAGTAAGAAAATATCACCGTCGGCAGAGTACACCAACGGTGATATTTTAAGTGAATGTTAAAGTTTTACTACTTCACAGTCACAAATTGGATCACTGATAGTCAGGTAGAGGAATTTTACCTTAAATCCCTCCTTCTTTAACTCCTGGTAAGCCATCTCTGCACGTGCACCGGTACTGCAGTGCACATAAATTGTTTTGTCCTTTGGAAATTCCTGCATCCGGTTAGGAATTTCATCCAGTGAAATGTTCACCGTATTCTTGAAAATTCCTAGCTGAGCTACTTCGTCAGGAGTTCTTGAATCGATGACAAAGACATTGGGATCTCCTCCGTCAGTGGCTTTTTTGAAGTCGGCTACTGACACTTCTCCCGGACCGAGTATTCTTACCCACGATATTTCGGTTGAAGCAATTGGCCCGCTTACAGTTGTACCCCCTGAATGGACCCAACCGCTGTAGTTTCCTTCTACCAGCGAGACATGTTTGAACCCTTCACTGCGGAGGTCATCCAATGCGTCGATGGCTTCTTCTGCGCTATCGCTGTATAGTATGACAGGCGCATTTCTTGGAATATCATCCATCCTGTCTTCAAGATCATCATACGGTACAGATACAGCTCGCTTTATCCTTCCATTTACCGCTTTTTCACTTGTACGGAGATCAATAAGGACAATATTTCCCTTATCAACATAGCTCTTTAATGAATAAGTGGGATTCCCTGCTCCAGCCCATGCAGGCTCACCTTCAAGGTATGCACGAACATTTTTATAACCAAGTTTCTTCGCCAGACCGGCGTTTTGAGTGGTCATGCCTCAGGTGGGGCCACCGCAATAAAAAACCAGGAGCTGTTCTTTATTTGCCGGCAAAACAGCTGCCTGTTCTTTTTTTAGTTTTGGAACAGGAATAGAAATGGCATTTGGGAGGTGACCTTGGGCATATCGGCTGGCCGGACGTGCATCTACGACTACCATATCGGCACGACTTTCGTACAAGCCCATGAGTTCGTCGGTCTTAATTTCTACGACACCCGGAGGGAGTTTCGCAAGTTTTTGTTTAATGACGGTGGCAACCTTATCATTTCCTACCATCTTAAATTTGATGATTGCCGCTTCACCTTTTTTGGCAAATTCAAGACCCTTGGTGGAGTCATTGAATTTGAGCATTATGGTCTTCGCCTTGGCACCTTTACCTACTACAATTTGTATGTTTTTTGCCTTATTAGATTTTCCTGATATTTTGCCTTTTAGAATATCTTTAGGCTTTGGGGCCATCTTTGCGGCAGCGGGTTTTACTGCACTGGGGGGTGGGGCTTTCTGAGTCGTACAGCCGGTAAAGGCAAATAGAGCGAGTACCCCCAAAAGAATGATTTTTTTGGGATAAATTTGCATAGTGTCCTCCTGCTTGAATGGAATAGTGGTTTGGTACAATTCCGGGCACCAAATAAATACGTCGAGAAATTATATCTGTTTTGTTTAAGAATATAAAGGAATAATTAAACTACTTTGTGGTAAAGAGTGGAGTTGGGCCATTTTATTTTATTTCAAGAGCCTCCGGGGATACCGGTCATCTTGCCATTCACGATAAAATAATGTATTTTATCAACTATAAAGGACCGGGTTTTCCATCTTCTTTTCTTGTCGGATATGATTATGAGCTTTTTTTTCCCACTTCTTGGATATTTTCTGGGTGCAGTACCTTTCGGGCTTGTTTTCAGCAATATGGCCGGAATTGATGTCAGAACCGAGGGCAGCAAAAATATTGGCGCGACAAATGTGAGCCGTGTGCTGGGCCGGAAACTGGGTTTTCTGACCCTCGCATGCGATTGTTTTAAAGGCTTTCTGCCCATGTATCTTGCGGCATTTTTTCTTCCGGAATCGGAAACAAAGGAGCTGGTTGTTGTAATGAGCGGGCTTATGGCTGTGATTGGGCATATGTTTCCAGTTTATCTTGGATTTAAAGGAGGTAAGGGGGTTGCGACGGGCCTTGGGGTCTTCCTCTTTCTCTCACCGCTGGCAATTGTAATAAGTCTTGTCGTTTTTGTCGGAATGGTTGCCGTCTCCGGTTTCGTGTCCGCCGGTTCTTTGGCAGCTTCGGGCCTGATACCACTTTGGTTATGGCTACTCGGGGTATCAAAGATTACCCTTACGGCCTCGGCGCTTATTGCTTTGCTTATCTGGGCCAAGCATCAAGAAAATATCCGCAGGCTTCTCCGGGGCAATGAAAAAAGCTGGAAAAAAAAATGAAACGGAGGAATTCAATGAAGGTTATAGAAGTTCAGAAATTTGGTGCCCCTGAAGTAATGGACCTGGTGGAAAAACCTATTCCCGCTCCCGGTCCGGGGGAGGTTCTTGTGCGGGTCAAGGCTGTTGGTGTTAACCCGGTGGAAACCTATATACGGGCGGGTATTTATCCGCGCTTGCCTGCTCTTCCCTATACCCCCGGTGGTAATGTGGCCGGTATTGTTCATGAATGCGGGCCCGGAGTTGAGGATTGGTCCACTGGAGACAGGGTCTATTCTTCGGCAACGATTTCCGGTGCTTATGGAGAGTATAGTCTCTGTACCTCTGACCAGATTTTTTATCTTTCTGAAAAACTTTCATTTTCCCAGGGAGCTGCCATTGGTGTACCGGCAGCTACCGCCTGGAGGGCACTCTTTCTTAGGGGAGGAGCGAAGAGAGGTGAATCACTTTTGATCCATGGTGCCAGTGGTGTTGTTGGTCAGGCTGCAGTGCAATTGGCTAAAAAGGCGGGTATGACTGTAACCGGTACTGCAGGAAGCAAAAAAGGGTGCGATCTTGTAAGTGATATTGGCGCTGATGCAGTATTCAATCACAATGATAAAGGATATGTGCAAAAAATTGCAGAAAGCTCTGGAGTTGGTTTCGATCTTATCCTTGAGATGCTAGCAGATGTAAATCTGGAGAACGATCTTGAACTCCTTGCTCCCCGGGGCAGGGTTGTTATTATCGGCAGCCGGGGCCGAATTGAAATTGATCCCCGTGCAACAATGGGCAAAGAAACTGATATCCGCGGATTCTCACTTTTTAGTGCTACGGGTGATGACAATAAGCAGATACATGCGGGATTGAGAGAGGCTGTTGAAAGCGGTGCCCTGGTGCCGAAGATCAGTTGTGAAAAGGCGCTGCAGGAGGCACCCGCCGCCCATTTGTTAGTGATGAAAGACGGCAACTGCGGCAAGATAGTACTCCTGCCGTAGAGGGATACTGTCTGGTTGATGTGAAAAGGGCAGGTGAAAGGAACCGGCCACCATATAAATAGAAAAAGGAGGGAGTATTATGGGAAGTGTTAAAGGAACGAAGACTGAAATAAACCTGCTGACAGCGTTCTCAGGTGAGTCTCAGGCGCGTAACAGGTACACCTATTTCGCTGCACAGGCAAAAAAGGATGGATTTGTTCAGATTCAGCATATTTTTGAGGAAACCGCCGCTCAGGAAAAGGAGCATGCGAAGAGACTGTTTAAGCTGCTCGAGGGTGGAGAGGTTGAGGTAACTGCCAGTTTTCCGGCCGGTGTTATCGGTACTACCGTTGAAAATTTAAAGGAATCTGCGGCTGGTGAAAATTATGAACACACAACAATGTATCCTGAGTTTGCCGTAACTGCCAGGGAGGAAGGTTTTCCTGCAATAGCTGCTATTTTTGAGGCCATAGCTGTAGCGGAAAAGCAGCATGAAAAGCGGTATATTGATCTTGTGGCCAATATAGAATCAGGCCAGGTTTTCAAAAAGCCTGGGAAAGTTACCTGGAGATGCAGAAACTGCGGCTACCTCCATGAGGGAGAAGAGGCTATCGATATGTGTCCGGCCTGTGCCCATCCGCAAGCGCATTTTGAATTACTGGGTGAGAACTGGTAAATCCTGAAGTGGATTATATTATTCTGATAGGTGCATGGGGAGGTTGGTGTGCAATGCACAGTTTCCTTATCTCCTCCTCCATGACCGGATATATGAAAAGCCGATTTCCCAGCCATATCAGCTGGTATCGGTTTTTTTATAACAGCTTTTCCCTGATAACGCTGATTGTACCGCTTTACTGTATGACGATTATCGAGAGTGAGCCTGTTTTCAGGTGGGAGGGTGCCATGCAGCTGCCAAGATTTACCCTCCTCCTGCTCGCTTTTATCCTCTTTAGAGGAGGGTCCAGTAGATACGACCTCGGTTTTTTTCTTGGAATAAAACAGTTTAAGGCGGGAAAGGCCAATACTCTTCTCAGTGATAAAGAGATGTTCATGCCAACAGGCGTTTTCGGACTGGTCCGCCATCCCTGGTATGCGGGTTCTCTGTTGCTAGTCTGGTCCGGGTTAACGGTATATACGGCTGCTGCCATGGTAACAGCCTCAATTTTGAGCATCTATCTTGTTATGGGGACCTTTCTGGAGGAGAGAAAAATTCTGGTGGAATATGATGAAAAGTATAGGAATTATCAGAAGAATGTTTCAATGCTTTTTCCCTGGAAATGGCTTATCAATCGACTGAAGAGTTTCCGGAGCGGCTGAGTTTCATACGCCATCATAAAAGAAATTGAACCGTTTCTTTACATTACAAACTCGTATAAACCTTAATATTGGATGGATAAGTAGATAGCGTAGACTTCAGGTAAGCGAGCCTGCGAGACTCCGGATGAAGAGTTTTTACGACGCCATCTTATATGAAAAATGCGGGTTAACCCATAGAGGGATAGATTGACAGTGAGAGATACACCCAGGGAATTGCAGGCAGAACAGCCAGGACTTTACAGACAGGTTATCGTGCTGGCTCTGTTTAAACTGCTGCTCAACACCGGGCGAAGATTTGTTTATCCCTTTGCGCCCGCATTCAGTCGCAGTCTCTTTGTTCCACTTACCGCCATCACCTCTATTATCGCAGCGAGTCAGTTCACCTCTATCCTGGGCCTTTTTTGTGGACCATTGGCAGATCGGCTTGGTTACAGGACCATGATGCGATACGGGTTGGGATTTCTGTGTCTCGGGATGCTGATTTGTGGCCTGTTTACAACATACTGGGTAGTTTTTGCAGGGTTGCTGGCAGCCAGTCTTGGAAAAACTCTCTTCGACCCGGCGGTACAGGCATTTATAGGCAAAAATATTCCATTTCAGCGCCGGGGCAGGGTTATCGGTATTGTTGAAATGTCCTGGGCCGGTAGCACCCTAGTGGGTATTCCTCTTCTCGGTTTAGTTATAGCCAAAAGTGGCCTGGGTGTGTCTTTTTTTCTTCTCTCATTTCTCAGCTTTCTGGGCTGGTTCAGTATCAGGCGGCTCCTTCCACCGGATGAAAAAACATCAACTGACAGAAAAGGTGTTGCGGGGTTGTTTTCATCCCTGAAACAGCTGGTAAAAAATCGTCCGGCAGCCGGGATGCTCAGTTTTGGTTTCTGGATTTCAATTGCCAATGACAGTCTATTTGTTGTTTATGGTGCATGGTTCGAGCAGGCCTTTCATGTTTCACTTATTACTCTTGGCTTCAGTACTGTAATAATCGGTGCTGCAGAGCTTTGCGGGGAATCACTGACGGCACTTTTTTCTGATCGTCTGGGACTGAAAAGAGCGATAATAGTGGGGCTTATCCTGGCTATCGGATCATACCTGCTGTTGCCTTTTCTCGGTCATACCCTTCCTCTGGCCATGACCGGGATGTTTTTGGTCTTTTTATCTTTTGAGATTTCCATGGTCACGAGTTTTTCTCTGAGCACTGAGCTTATGCCCGAGGCGCGCGCGACTATGATGGCTGGTTTTTACGCTACCTCGGGTATAGGAAGGATGATAGGTGTTCTTGTTGGTGCGGTTTTGTGGAAAGCTGGAGGTATTACTGCAGTGGCCTGGACGGCTGCCGGTCTAACTGGAATCGGCCTGTTTTCACTCCTCTGGGGGCTGCATGGCTGGAGACACAAACCACCTTTAATAAAGCCTGGGTTATAAGCAGTCGATCAGGTCTGGTCCGAGATATGTCCTCTCATTTTCTCCAAGGATGCCCAGTGATAGGCAGATAAGGGTCCAGAAATGAACGACCCCGTAGCTGCCGCCGTAATGATGGCCGATATCCTCCATCTGTGAATGACAGTTATGGCAGGGAGTCAGGACATAACTGGCACCGGTCGCTGCTATCTGGTCAAATTTTCGTTTACCATAGGTTCTGCGATGGTCGGTCATTCCTGCCTGTAAAAATCCGCCGCCACCACCACAACAGTAGTTGGCGCTTCGGTTGGGCTGCATGTCGATGAAATTTTCTTCACCCACCAGGGATCTTGTAACAAATCGCATATCTTCAGCAATGGAGTCTCCATAGGCTTTACGGACAATCATACATGGATCCTGAACAGTAAACTTGATGTTTTTGCTGTTCCAGTCTGAATTAACGGGGAGTTTCCCCTCACGGATCCATTTGGCGTAATAGGTGACAAGACTTTCAAGTTTGAAGTTTGCCTCCAGGCCGAATCTGTGGATACCTTTCCACATGGTGTAGTAAGAGTGGCCACATTCGGTATTGAGCCATACCTGGCAGCCAAGATCGTTTACCGCATCAACCCGTTTTTGAATGACCTCCTTCCAGGCCTCTTCATTGCCTGAAAACATACAGAAATTCTCTGCCGCCCAGGCCTTGGATGAGTAGGTCCAGTCAGCGCCGACCATATCGAATATTTTCCAGAGTGGCACCATTTCATCCGGTTCACTCATCGGTTCGCGGGAGTTTTGGTTTACGAAAAAATGAGCACCTTCCTTGTCCATGGGTGCCTGCATATTTTTAAATTTCGGCTGTAATTCCTGCACTTCTTCAAGAACATCCTTTACAACAAAAACAAAATCTTCAGGGGGCAACCCCATGGCACTGGTTGAGTCTGTGGAGCGAATAAGCTGGCAGGAGCGAACAATTCCCGTTGGTTTCTCATCTTCAGGCCAGTTGCTGCGGGCCACGGAGATCAGTTCAGAAATATCAATACTCATCGGACAGACGTGTAGGCAGCGTTTACATTGAGTACATGCCCATATCCATTTACTGGTAGAGAGTTCTTCGTCCATACCCAGCATTGCCATTCGGATAAACTTACGGGGATCCATATTTTCAATGCCGGACGCAGGGCAGCCGGATGAGCATAGCCCGCAGGTTAAACATGCCTCAAAACTGGCACCTTCCGGCAGCAGTTCTTCGGCTTTTTCTTTAAAATTCATTGTTGGTATATTTGTTTTGGACATTGTCTTCCTTGATGGCGTTGTAAAAATTCTTCATCCGGAGTCTCGCAGGCTCGCTTACTTGGTTCGTTGTTACAATTTTTCTATCATTACGACGTACCTTATGTACGCCGAAATAATAGAAAAATTGCACGCCTCCAATATGAAGATTTTTACTTATCCATCTAATATTAAGGTTTTTACGAGTTTGTTTTCCTTTACTTGGGCCTGAAAATCATCGTAAAAATTTTTCAACTTCTTCTACTGCTCTATATGCAGTGGCTATGGCCACTCCCGCTCCACATCGGCCGCGAATCCAGTCCTGGTGGGCAAGGATGACTCCTGCTGCAAAGAGGTTTTCTCTGTATGGGCGGCCGTTCTGATCAAGAGGTCTGAAGGAGGGATCCACCTCAATTCCAGCCCTGTTGACAGCGTGGCCGCGTTTGTCCGTATATTGTTCCCTGTACCAGTCTTGCCGCGAATCCGGTTGTGTTACAGGTAGTCCGAGCAAAGGCTCTTTTACACCATCCAAGTGGGCTTCCAACCCTCCGCTCAGGAAGCGGCCGGTGGCGAGAATGACACTTTTTGAACGAATCGTTATTGGACCATAACTGTCACTGAGTGACAGTTCTGCATAGTCCCCTTCAAATTCAAGTCTGGTCACTTTCTGCTGCGGGATAAGGGTGAGCCCTTTCTGCGGAAAGAGTTGCTCAAACATTTCGCGCAACCTAATTCCCGGAACAGATGGCGGCATTGTCGGAATCTCAAAAATTTTAAGCCCGGTAAGACGTTCCATCTCGGCTCTTACCATGTCCGGTGTATGCATGCCGAGAACAGCCGGTACCCCTATCACTTTTACATCCCCGGCCGCTTCACGGAGAACTTTCGCCAGTTTCTCACGGGTCTCCGGCACTTCAAGAGATCGTGCCATCACCTCAGGATATATCTCACCGCTTGTCATATCGGGAAAAATTACCCGCCTGGTGCTGAGTTTCGGCCATCTGTCCTTCAGGTTGGCGACTACCTGGCGGCCGCTGAATCCTTTCAGCCCTTTGAAGTCGATTATGACACAACCAGTTTTTTGAGATAAAGCTGAAACTCCGATCTGCATGGTAGCAGGAACGCAGAATGTCGGCTTAAGGCTTCCTGCAGGAGTTAAGGCAGTACTGTTTTTTTCAGATGGAGTGGTGTAGGCTATTCCGCATTCTCCCAGGAAGTCGGTGAACTCAGTAAAGGCGGTCTGAATATCATTTTTATGGATACGGCAGAGAGGATGGTTGGGTTCTGTTGTTCGCAATTTTTCAATTCCAAGCCATGGATCCTCTGCTGGAACTGAATGATCAGGTGCTGGATAACCAAGTAAGTCAAGATATCCGGTAGTGTAGGCTATGGCACCGGTGTTTCCAACCTGGGAAGTTTTGATATTTCGCTTCAGGGCAAATATTGATGCTGCAAAACCAGCAAGGCCGGAACCGATAACTGCAAGCTCAGTTGTAAAGTCTCGTGCTTCTTCACTCATGTACATCTCCGAATAAAAATCGTTGTTGGTCTGCCTTCAGTTCAGTCATTGTCAATATTGTCAAGGCCAAGCAGGCCGCAGTGGAGTGCTTCAGCGAGCTCTATCTGGGCAGCCTGCTGGCCCCAGATAATTGTACGCATTCCCTTAAACCGCTCATTAAAAAAATCACGCATATGAATGAGTCCTGTTTTATCCTGATAGTAGCCTTTGTCGTAGAGGTGGGAGGCGATACGGATACCACAGAATGATCCTTGACAAGGGCCTTTACCTGCGCGAGACCTTAGGGCGATAGCCTCAAGGGTCATTTCAGCTTCAGCCCCGGGTGCGTCCTTGATAATTGCATCTATTGCGGATTGGGGTACCATCTCACATTCGCATAAAATCATGTCTTCGGAGTTGTGCGCTTTATACCAGTATTTCGGGGAGGCTCCTGGTTCAGTCCACTTGCAACTCTCTTCATCTGGTAGTGGGGTTTCGCTGGTTTCGCCTGGTACTGTGTTACCAAGTTTTCCGGCGACAAGGTCTGAGGTTTTTTCAGCCATTAATCTGTATGTGGTCAGTTTTCCACCGGTTATTGTACAGAAATTTGAAAGATTCTGGCTGCTGTGATCAATGAGGGCAAATCCTCTGGTCGCTTCTCTGTCATCACTTGAGTCGGTTGACTGCAGGAGAGGGCGAACTCTTGAGAACGCTCTGATATACCTGGTAGTGGCAAGAGCAGGCATCATTGCGGTCCCTTCTATGATATTTTTGTCAATTTCGTTGATCGTCGGTTTGACGGTTTCGAGATCGTCAATTCGTATTGAAGTGGTCCCCAGCACCGAAACAGTGCCGCCGGGGACGAGGATATCTCCATCACCAGGTGGCCGCAGACGATTGATTACGTGGGTTGCAAGACGATCATGGCTTACGAGCAGAGTTCCTTTAGAGTAGAGAAGACTGACATCTTTGCAACCTGCGAGGCGGGCAATGTTCATGGCCCAGGCACCGCTGGCGTTTACATACTGTTTTGCCCTGACAGTGATAATGGCATCTGTCCTGTGATCCCGGCAGATTGCTGCAGATATTTCGCCATTTTTAATGGTAAAACTGAGGACCTCCATGTGAGGACGATAGATACTTTTGTTGAGATCCCTGGCGTGGGCTACATTGAGGAGGGCCAGCCTGAAAGGATCAATGGTTGCATCCGGGACTCTGTAGGCCTTAAAGAGTTTTTCGGAAAGCAAGGGTTCAAGTTTTCTCGCCTCAGCAATGGATAGTGTTTCACACGCAATTTCCGCCTGTTTGCAGAAATCACTAAAATTTTCAGCAAAGTCTGGAGGATCACCATCTACTGCAACAAAGAGTCCACCGGTCTGTTCAATGCACTGAGGGGCTACACGTTTGAGAATGCTGTTTTCAATCCTGCATTCGACAGCGGAGTGGAGGTCGTTTGAGACATATCTACTGCCGGAGTGGAGGAGGCCGTGGTTGCCACCTGAGGCGCCTGCGCAGAGGTCCTTTCTGTCTACCAGCAGAACCTGCAGTCCTCGAAGTGCGAGATCGCGCATGATACCTGTACCGGTAACACCGCCACCGATAACAAAGACATCAGTTTCAATAGTCTGTTCGTTAGTCTTCTGTGTCATAATTTCTGGAAATGGTTGTAAAATTAAATATGTGGTTGTCTCCTGCCCTCTCTGCAATGACAAAAAACAGCTGAAAATTTAAAAATAATCAGGAACTTTATTTGTATAATAATTTGTAATCCTCTTTGAACGAGAGTTCAAGTGAAATCGTGATAAATTTCATATGAAACCTAAAGAGGTATCATTCGAAACTATATTTTCGTTTTTATGAAACTTAGTGCTCGTTTTAATTTCCTTTTTTTCGATTCGCTAATTCTGCTGCAAGTTAGACTTTTTGATTTAGCCATCCGGGACACCAGATGATTTTTTTGCGGGTACTTAAGACATGACAATCTCGTAAGAACTTAAAATTTCAGATGGATAAGTAAAAAACTTCATATGCAAGGCGCGCAAATTTTCTATTATTTCGGCGTACTAGGGTACGTCGTGATGATAGAAAATTTGCAGCAACGAAGCAGATGGAGACTTTTTACGACGCCATCAAGATATAATAATGGAAACTATTAAATAAATGGCAAAGTATGTGTATAAAGATTAAATCTTCCGAGATTATAAATCTTTTGATTTTTACTGGAGCACAATGTCACACTTTCGAGCTGTATCCCTGATGATTTTAGTAACCCTGCTCTGGAGTATGGCGGGCGTCGTAACACGACATCTTGACTCGGCCCCCAGCTTCGAGGTGACCTTCTGGCGCAGTGGTTTTAATGCTCTGGCCCTGGCAATTGCCCTGACCCTGAGACGTGGTCCGGGTCTATGGACCAGGTTGCTGCATTCACCCGGAGTTATCTGGATTTCAGGGATATGCTGGGCTATAATGTTTACTGCATTCATGGTGGCAATCACACTGACTACAGTGGCAAATGTACTCGTAACAATGGCTCTCGGTCCGCTGATTACAGCACTTTTTGCCCGCGTCTTTCTCCAACATAAATTGCCGGTGGCGACCTGGATGGCAATTGTCACTGCAGGTTTGGGAGTAACCTGGATGTTCTTCCAGGAAGGAGATACAACACTTTCTCTGATTGGAACTCTGGTGGCCCTGGCAATACCACTAGCCGCTGCAGTCAACTTTACGATCATGCAGCATGTTGGCCTGGATAGAGGCAGGGGAGGCGCTGCCGGTGGAAAGCCTGCTCAGGATATGCTGCCGTCGCTGCTGATTGGCGCTGTGATCTCATCCCTGGTGACTTTGCCGTTGTCCTTGCCATTTCAGGCGTCAGTCCACGATCTTGGTCTGCTCTCGCTGCTCGGGGTCGCCCAGCTTGCCATCCCCTGTCTTTTAGTGGTTCGTCTGAGCAGGGAACTTCCGGCTCCTGAGATTCTGCTGCTTAGTCTGCTTGAGGTTATTTTTGGTGTTGCATGGGTATGGTTGTGGGCCGGGGAGCGTCCTTCTGCAAACACTTTGAGTGGTGGTACGCTGGTACTTGGGGCACTTGTAGCCAATGAACTGGCACGGATTCTCAGGCTGCGTAAGGAGAAGGAAAAGGTAAAGCGGGTATGTCATGGTTTGTAAAGAATCTTTTGCAGGATGTTTTCTAGGGTTAGCCTTAGGTGATGCTCTGGGAGCACCCTATGAGGGGGGAACTCTTGAAAGGTTGCTGTGGCGCCTGATCGGCAAGACAGGGAACGGTAAGAAGAGATATACAGATGATACTCAAATGAGTTTAGATGTAGCAGAATCGTTCTGTGAAAATAAGGGTATTAATCAGGATCATTTAGCGGGAACTTTTGCATCAAACTATAAGTGGTCAAGGGGATATGGTGCTGGTGCGGCAAAAATCTTAAAAAAAATAAAAAAAGGTGCACGCTGGCAGGATACGAATCGCTTGATACATCCTGAAGGCTCATATGGCAACGGTGCGGCCATGAGGGCACCGGTTGCAGCGCTGTGTTTTTACGGTAATGAAGTTGAGATACTTGCTGCAGTTAATAAAATTTCTGTAATAACGCATACCCATCCACTAGCAATAGAAGGTGCTAAGCTAATCGCCTTATCAGTCTCATCTGCTCTGTCTCAATCAAACTTTGATGAATTATTTGAAAAATTACTTATAGATAGTGAATTGAGAAAATTCCAGGTACGCATAGAAATTGCCAGGGAGTGGATTGAGAACAGAAAAGCAGTAGAGAGCACAGCAGTTATAAAAAAACTGGGAAACGGTGTTGCTGCAGTTGATTCTTGCGTAACAGCCATTTACATAGCATCGCGGTACATTGATGAACCATTCGCAGATATGCTGGGGTTTATAAAAAAATGCTCCGGAGATACGGATACTATCGGAGCCATGGCGGGTGCTATTTGGGGCGCATATAATGGGATAAACGGGCTTAGCCGGTCAGATATAGAAGAACTTGAATCTGCATCCCGAATTGAACAGCTGTCATTAGATCTGTTTAATAGATATGGGGAAATATATTGACGGCCAGCGGTGCTGTTTTGTAGTGTTTAGAGGTATTTCCATTTCAACCTAATTCAAGCAGGGGAGCGCAGGTACAATGCTTAATAAATATCGTGATGTACATGTTGTCAGGGGAGTTGCACCATTTAAGGTTGACGGGCTTGCAATCCCATACCCTGAATTTATTGCCAGGTTGTATAATTTCTGTATGGAACTTGGTTTTCGTAAAGGGTTTATCATGCCATCCAGGGCGTTCTGTTCAGATGAAAACCAGGGTCTGCCGATCATTTTGCTGACCAAACATTTCGGCACCTTCCCTTTTAATCATGGAAGGGTCGGAGGTATTGTTGCCGTTGACCGTCATGGGCCACATTCTCATCATGGTGAAGACCTTATGATCCTGCAGGCTAGTCATGTCGGGTATGATCCTGAATCAGGGGAATATGGGACCTATAGACGACCGCAGATGGAAGACCACTGTCTGTCTGATTCCTGCGGAAAGCTGATCCATGTTATACGACCGTATCTGAAGCAGTATCTTTTTGCCCGGGATCGTATTTTTCTTCATAAAGACGATAAGGGTGACTGTCTGATAACAGTAAAAAATTCATTTATTGACTTTACCTCACACCCTGTCAGCCAGGGCCTTGTTCTCAGGCTGGGTAATATTGTAAAGGAAGATAATACGGGGACCATCCGGCCCCATACTTCCGCCTGTACAACTCAGACTTATCAGGTCTCAGATGATTTCAGTAGGCGGCTGCAAGATCAGGGATATATATGGTCGACTGGTGAAGGACAGAGTATAGGGGATTTTTTAACAGCGGATCTCTTTTTCTTTAGAGAGGATTTCCATGAGACCGATGATGCTATCTTACTGGAAAGGAATCTCATTGAATTTATGCCCGATATCGTTAGTGCAAAATTTCCGGCACTGCGCGCAGCCAAGACAAATATCCAGTTGGAATTTGCCAGGGTTGTCGAATCAATCAGAAGAAGCGATGCGTATAAGGAGAAAAGTTTACTTTATGTAGCCGGTTTAAATATAGATATTCCACAAATTGAGGATATGCCTGTTATGAATTATTTTGTTCCATGGGCTGCCCATGTGCAATTAAAAGACGGGACACCGGCAGAATATACACACCCTCTGGAGCAGGATGAGCTTTTTGCAAAACTGATGGATCAGAGCTTGGAAAACCATGATCAGATAGACCTGAAAGATAATATCCGACGTATTTTGAAAGCTCCATGGCTGGATATCAGGTCATAGAATTTTCTGATTCAACCTGCAGTTCGTTTATCCGGAAACACCTTGCCATTGATCTGCCCAGGCGAACAGTTCCGGGGTACCGCCCGTGTGCCAGAATAATAGTGTCTGATCTTTTGTAAAATAGCCCTTTTTAATCAAATCCAGCAAGCCGCCCATGGCCCTGGCCGTGTATACCGGCCCCAAAAGGATGCCTTCATTCAGCGACAGGTCCCGGATAGCATTAAATTCCAGTTCAGCAGGTATTGCATACCCAGCTCCAAGATAGTCACAGTTTAGAGAAAAATCTGATTCAGTCATCCTGATATCAGTTCCAATCCTTTCGGCGGTACTATTGGATATTCTGGTCAGGACGGGAGGGAAAGGATCAGGCCCGGTTGTGGTCTGGTCAATTGAAATCCCAAGGATTTCACCTCTGAATCCGGTTAGTTTTGCTCCCAGAGTCAATCCTGCCTGGGTTCCTCCCGAGCTGGTCGCAAATACAATCGCATCAGGTACGACAGACATTTCATCAAGCTGCCTGCTCAGTTCCAGCATACCATCAACATAACCGACTGATCCGGTGCTGTTGGAACCGCCCACAGGGATCACATAGGGATTGTTCCCTGCATCGGTTAGTTCGTCAGCGACTTGAGACAGCCTGGTGTCCCGGTCTTTCCTATCGCAAAAATGAATCTCTGCCCCGAAAATTTTATCCAGAAGAAGGTTGCCGCTGGCGATCTCAGGCGGATTTCCGTTTAGTACCAGGTGGCAGTTTAGGCCTGCCTTCCTGGCGGCAGCTGCAGTAAGGCGGCAATGGTTGGATTGTATCCCGCCGGCGGTGACCAGGGTGTCTTTTTTCTGCTTTAAGGCTTCTCCAATTAGAAATTCCAGTTTCCGTGTCTTGTTACCTCCCAGCCCAAGGGAGGTAAGGTCATCTCTTTTTATGTAGATGTCTGGTCCCTGGTATATTTTGGTCAGAGTCTCAAGGTGTTGGACCGGCGTTGGAAAGTCAGCCAGATGAAATCGCGGCAGCTTGTCAAATTCCATGGGAACACTCGCAGATGAATTAATGGGTCAGGATTTTACTGATAAATTCCGCAGCCCGGTCGGTTTGAGGATTGTCGAAGAAATCGGAAGGTGTGCCGGTCTCAACTATTTTCCCATCATCCATGAAAAGTACCCTGTCAGCTACTTTTTTGGCAAATCCCATCTCATGGGTAACCACGCACATGGTCATACCTTCGGATACCAGGTTAACCATGACATCAAGGACTTCCCCGATCATTTCCGGATCAAGGGCAGAGGTTGGTTCGTCAAAGAGCATGATTTCGGGCGACATGACAAGTCCTCTAGCAATTGCTACACGCTGCTGCTGTCCACCGGATAACTGTGCAGGGTAGGATCCCGATTTTTCAGTCAATCCTACCTGTTCAAGTTTTGCTAGAGATATTTTTTCTGCTTCGGTTTTAGACATTTTTTTTACGTTCACCGGTGCCAGCATGACATTTCGTAAAACTGTCATATGGGGATACAGGTGGAATTGCTGGAAGACAAACCCGATCTCAGCCCGCAGCTTGGTGAGGTTGGTTGCTTTGTCATGGACAGGAGTATTGTTGACAATAATCTGTCCATCCTGGATTTTTTCAAGCCTGTTGATGCATCTTATCAGGGTGGATTTGCCAGATCCGCTGGGACCGCAGATCACAAGTACCTCACCTTTTGGTATTTTCAAGTTGATATTGTTCAACACATGAAGCTTGCCATACCACTTGTTTACATTTTTAAATTCGATCATGTTTTTCTCGGGTCCTTCTGATTTGATTAATTCCAGGGTGCTACATGGACATTTTTCGTTCCAGATAATTGGAGAGCAGGATGAGTGGATATGAGATTGAGAAATAAAGTATCCCGACCAGTGAAAAGACCATAAGCCCCTCTGGAATCCTTACTACAGTTACCCATCCCACCCTCGTCAGTTCCATGACTCCGATAACAGAGACAACCGAAGTATCCTTTATCAAAAGGACATATTGACCCACAAGAGGAGGCAGAATTACTTTCATGGCCTGGGGGATGATAACCAGGCGCAGCTGCTGGATCAAAGTAAGTCCGGATGAAGTAGCTGCTTCCCACTGCCCTCTGGAGATGGAATTAATACCGCCGGCCACAATTTCACAGATAAACGCAGAACCCATGATGGCCATGGCAAGAAGGGCAGCAGCAAAAGCGTCCAGCTGTATCCCCCATTCAGGCAGGATAAAAAAGATAATAAAAATCTGTACTACGAATGGGGTGCCTCTTACAAATGCGACATAGACGCCGACTACACGTTTTAAGATGAGACTGTTACTGGATCTGAAAATACCCAGGATAAACCCGATCAAAGTACAGCTGACAAGGCTTATAAAGGCTATTTTACTGGTCATCCACAACCCTTTGAGGAAAAAAGGGTAAATTTCTACAAGTCGGCCAAAATAAAAACTCATCATATTAATAGGCCTCCCTGAAGATAAGTTTTCGCTGGGACCAGTCTGCAAGGGCCTTGAGACAAAAATAGAGACACATGTAGAAAAATGCTACGGTAAAGAAGGCTTCAGCGGGCATAAATCGCTCGGATGTCATGGTTTGACCACATCTGGTCAATTCCATAACAGATATGAGTGAAAGCAGGGCTGTGTCTTTGACCAGGACGATATTCTGCCCGAGGAGAGGCGGGATTGTTACTCCCAGAGCCTGGGGTAGGATTATTAACCGCATTCTCTGGACATAATTTAATCCTGAGGATACTCCAGCTTCTATCTGGCCATCATCCACTGAGCTGATGCCTGCCCGGATGATTTCTGCAATATATGCACCGGAATTAAGCATCAGGGCCAGGATTCCGGTCTGGATTTCAGGGATTTTCAGGCCGAGGGTGGGGAGCCCGAAGTAGAGGAAATAAATCTGCACGAGCAGAGGAGTGGAACGGATAATTTCTATATAGGCTATAGCAGGATATTTGAGAATTTTAATGCTGGAAATCCTGCAGCTACAGGCGATTATCCCCACTACAATGGCAAGTGCAATGGATATGACGGCTATGAGAAAAGTGGACCTCAGGCCGGTCAGAAACAGGGGTAGATACTCAAAAATAACTCTGAAATTAAAATCAACCAGCATGGTTTCATCCGTTTGGTTTTATGGTGTACACCGGTTGGTGTACACCATGGTGCAATCATTTTATCAATGATCTTTTTTCCACTCTATACCTTCCATCCAGTAAGCAATATTCTTGTCATAGGTGCCATTGGACCTGATAGTTCCAAAATAAAGGTTAATCCACTGCCATAGATTGACAGATTCCTGACGAACAGCAAAGGCGAGGGGGTCTTTACCCTGGCCAAGTCGCTTATCCAGCAGGCGGATTGAGTTAGGTGGGAAATCGGGAAGTACGGTGAGAACAGCCAGATCATCATTGACTCCTGCGTCAACATGGCCAGCGATCAAGGCTTGAACGACCATTCTTCCACCGCCTTTATAGGATTTGATCTTGGCGTTTGGCAGATATTTTTTTGCAATGGTTTCACCGGTTGATCCCAGTAGAACGCCTACAGTTACATCGGCTTTGTTTATATCTTCAAGACTCTTATAGCTCGCACCTGTTGTGGTGAAAATAGCGGGTTGAACGTAGATCCAGGGATCGGTAAAGGTGATTTTTAAAGCGCGTTTCAGTGTGGGAGTCATGTCGGCAGCCAGGATATCAGCTTTACCGGACAGGAGTGCCGGAATCAAACCGTCCCAGTCAAAATCTAGAACCTTGAGCTTGACGCCCATGGCGTCAGCCATGCCCTGGGTGAAGTCGATCATTGAACCGGCATGTTTTCCGTTTTTATCAAAAAAAGCGTATGGTGCAGCTCCGGATTGTACGGCAACGCGCAGTTCACCACGTTTTACGATTTCACTCAGTGTGCCGGCAAAACTCACACCGGTTATCGCGAGTGTCATCATAAATGCAAGGATGATTGAAACTACTTTCTTGAGATTCATGTTTTCTCCTTTATAAGAGTTAAGGTTATTTGATGGCGTCTGACTTAGCCATCTGAGGCGTCGAATGACTTTTTTTGGAGTACATCTTATTCGTTTAACAGAGATATTAGTGCCTTACTCCAGAAATCCAGTAACTCAGTTCAGTACCCCCTTGAGGGGTGTAAAAAACAAGAAATCCGGAGAGTGCTTTGAAATTGGAACCTTATGTCAACCACCAAGGCACTTATACCCTTCAAGCGAGTACTGAAAAGAGTATTGGCTTTGTTACCGTTTACAGGTGTTAGAAAAAAATGGTAACTCGTCAAAGGAATGAATCAACGTAACAGAGTTGGATTCAAAAAGCATCAGGGAACTCTGTAATGGTTTTAAAAGAGAGGGTAGTTGGTGAGAATTTGTTTTTAAGAACACATCAAGAGCATGATATGGTCATTTTTCTGGGGGTTAGAAGAAAAAGCGAATCCGTAATTCTACTTTATTGCTATTCAGTTTTTCTCCGAACTCCGTGAATGATTTGCCGTCCAGGTAGGTGAAGCGCAGACGAAATTCCCAGTTAGTCACGCCGGTATAGGCAATTTCCGGGCTCAAAGATATACTTTCGTCGCCGAGGTTGTAAATAGCGGTGATACCGGGGGTGAGGTAAAGAATATCAAATGGATCTTTTTTGGTGATCCGGGCGTAAAGGTAGTCTTGCCCGGGTTGTGGTCTGCTGTAGCCTTGAAGGCTTAGTTGACGCGCAGTGTTTAACTGATCATCAAGACCAGTTTCATTGAACCGGGTATTGCCATCAGATATGAGCTGGTAAAAGCCCTCCAGCTCCTCTTCACTATAACCTCCGCCATTATGGTAATATTCTATGATAGAGGTAATATCATTTTCCGTTAAATAACGGATTCCAAGAAGGGAAGAGAAGGCAGAAACTTCTTTACTGAGAAGGGAACCATCATTCTGTATAGTTATCTGCTTCTGGTCAGGCACATAGGCCAGCTCACCGTGAATTTCAAAATTGGTCGCCAGATTTTTGGAAAAATCAAATCCATAACGTTCTGAGCGGCTGTTTCCAGAAAGAAAGAGAAAATCAATGTCTGTATCTCTGTAGAGAAGATATAGTTTGGCGGCCAGATCTACATTATGATATTCACCGAAATCTTCGTTAAAATATTCCCCTACCGGCAGAGCAACAGCGGTGAGAGCCACCGTTTGCAGATCTCCCGTATAACTTTTCACCAGATCGGCCTCAGCAGTAATAAAACCCTCCAGTGACTCTTCAGGGTTATTCGGATCTTTAGGTCTGTTAAGGAAGCCGACAGGATTCCAGGCGTAGCCCTTTCCCCATTTATAGGATTTTTTCCCAAGGGATATGGTTACTACAGGAGTAGGCTTCAGACTGGCATAAGCCTCGAAAACATCAGCCGTATCATACCATCCGATGTCATCTTGGCTCCCTGATGCCTGCAAAAGCCAGTTGAAAGTTGAATTGTTTACGGTGTAGCTTCCGTCAAACTGTAGTGTGCCGCTGTATTGGTCCAGGGTGGAATCGGAATTGTCAGCAAGATTAAGTTGTGAAAAAACACTGTTATTGTTTATTTTGGTGTGATCCCATTTGAGTTCCGCATATCCACCCCATTCCAGCGGTTTTTTTTCAAATTCTTCAAGGTCAAAGCTGAACTGCTCTTCCGCTTGACAAATTCCTGAAAAAAAAGCAGAGAGCAGAACAATTTTTCCTAAAAAAGAGAGAAAAATAAACCGGGAAGAGATTGTTTTCTGTTCCTGTTTAAGTTTCCTGGGCATATCGTCCCTGGATTTTCATGTATTGCCTGCCGATCATTGTTATTAGAATAATAACATCGAGGAGCATAAATGTCAGAGCAACCGCCATTGTTAATGTATATGGCAGACCATGCTTGAAGACAAAGGTTGATAGGACAGCATATGCAACCATGGGGCAGATAAGTCCCCATTGGGACTCATCGAAATATTTGGTATTGAAGAGATAATTTTTAAGGTAGCTTCGCAGCATAAACAGCCCGAGAAGCATATACCAGGTCATAAGTCCAAAACCGGCAGAAACAATAAAAGCAAAGGCTGCAGAGGGGAGCTGTGTGTCAAATTTATGCTGAAAATAGTAACCGTACCTGAGCATTGAAATTGTCAGCAGGGTAATAATTGGCATTACAACAAAAAATGCTGGAAGGAACTCGATTTTTTCAGGTAAACCGACGCTGTAATGTGATTTAAACAGGCTGAAAACTTTCACCACCAGAAGAAAGACAGCCATGGTGAAACTGACAATCGATAGAAAAAAGACGATATCCGCTAAAGCTCCATGAGCAAGATAAGCGATACCTGTCCCTGTTACGGTAGTCATCCCAAGAGCAAATGGGATGAGCAGCCAGCCAAAATGCATTTTGCTTAGATCAAAACCTTTTTCCAGGGCTATGGCCTGCAGCCGAATCGCCACGACCATGGTCCATACCCAGATTAAACCGTATCCGAAAGTGGCATAAGGCATAATAAGCTGCATATTTATGCGCATCCAGTCAACAAAAACATACCCCAGAACCAGAAAAACATTAAAGGCCATACCATAGGCGAGGACCGGAGCAATCAGTACAGAATTGCGGGTGGTATCATTTAAAAGACTGCTGTATTTTTCCGGATAGTTGCGGCGCCATTGAATATACAGAACAGTACAGCCAAAGAGTGCAGCAAGGTGCATTAGACCAAAGATGACCATATGTACTATGAGGTAGTTTGTAATAGCGCCGTAAAGTCCGGACATATCTGCGACAAACTCGTTAATTTTACCTAGATAGAGCATGCCCTTGTAAACACCATCCCGGGTTACGGTATTATTGAGAAAGGCAAATCCTGCGACACTTGTTCCTCCGAAACCAAGGGCCATAATGAACCAGAGCATGTTGAACTGTTCGATGAGTTTCTGCGAAAAAGAGCTGTTTTTATCTGTTGCTGACATAATTTTTATTTACGATATAAGTTAATTTTGACAAACTCTTAAAAACCTCAATATTGGAAGAAAGTTTTAAGGTTCGAAGTCTGGGAGAATGTGATCTGCTAGCGCAGTTCGCCTACCTTTGAGAGGTAGTTAAGGGTAAAAATCTCGTCCACCAGCTCTTTTTTATTGATCTTGGCGTAGATCATGACAGACTTATACCCTTTGTAGAGAGGGCTGTCCGTCTCAAGGACTGAAGGACGCACCAAACCATCACCGAAGTCTTTTGGAGTTTTATAATAGAGGGTTTTAATAAGCATGCCGCTCGCCGCATAACATTCTATAATAGTTGGCAGAACTGTTTTTTTATCCACTACCATTTTTAGACGGTCATAGGCAATAGTGGCGGTCTTGGCTTTCAGGTCAAGAACGTAGGTGTCACCTTCTTCAACAAGGCCCTCGGCATCATATTCGGCGCTGTAATCGAGCCGGAGGATATCAGAGTTGTTGAATACCCCGCCTACAACAGACTGCAAACTGGTTATCCGTATAGGTTTTCCCACATTGGGAATATAAAGCCACATGTTGTCGCCAAGCCTCAGGGTCGCGCGCCCCTTTTCGCTGGCCGGAGAGAGAAAAAGAGCGACCATTTTATCCTGTCCCTTTTTCACTGAATAGAGAACAAATTCTTTTTTATTTCCATTGGGCTCGACATTGATCAGTTTGCGGTACATCTCGTATGCGTCCGGTTGTAGGTTCCTGTCAACTTGTTGCAGGATATTAGTGGGGTCAGCAGCTGTTACGTGAATAGGTGTAAGGCAGAAGAGTGAAGATAGCAGGAAGACTGCTACCCATTTTATTTTATTTTTTCGTAATTGAAAAAACATGGAAAACTCCTTTGGTGTTAGTTTTTGATAATCTCGTAAAATCTTAAAATTTCAGATGGATAAGTAGATAGCGTAGACTTCGAAAAACTTCATATGCAAGGCGCGCAAAAATTTTATTATTTCGGCGTACCAGGGTACGTCGTGATGATAAAATTTTTGCAGCAACGAAGCAGATGGAGATTTTTTTACGACGCCATCAGTTTTTATACATGCCGCAGAGCGGTATTAGGATCCATTTGGGCGGCTTTATAAGCCGGCTGAAGACTTGCTGCCACAGCAATTACAATAACGATAAAAACTACAGTCACTACATCATAAGCCCCAATTGTTGGGGAAAGAAGGAGTCCTTTCTGGCGGCCGAAATCGAAACTGATCTGGGAACCATTCATTATTAGGATAGATGCCAGACTGATAGCTGTGCCGATAGCAGTTCCTAAAACTCCCATTAAAAAACCTTCTGTGATAAAAAGGCTCATGATTTTTCCGGGAGAAGTGCCTATAGCTGCAATAGTTCCGATTTCATTTATGCGCTCGTAAACTGCCATAACCATCACATTCATGATAGAGACCAGAACAATGGCAACCAGCATTATTTTGATGAAAAAGGTCATTAAATCAATCATTTTGGCGATATTAAAGAATGGTGACAGTTTCTCCCAGCTGTGTACTTCAAAAACAGGTTTGCCATCCTTATTTTTCATCGATTCAAGTTCAGCCTTTAAACGGGCGAAGACCGCGGGAAGCTGGTCAATATCTTTCAAGCGTATGGCCACTTCACTTACCTCATCTCCATCTATACGTAACAGGGCTTTGGCGTCATCGAGGTGAATCATGCCGTCGCGTCCCCCGGGCCCTGAAATTCCCTCAAGGATACCTCTGACCATAAAGGTCTGGCCATTGACTGATCCGTCTTTGTTATTGGCGACTAGCACGATGCTGTCTCCAACTTTAACCTTCATTCCCTTGGCAATAAGTTCGGGTACTAGAATTTCACCTTTCTTGAGCAGACCTTCCTTTTCCCCTTCAATCATTCTCTCCATCAGCAACGGTGCAGTACGCAATTCTTCATCGGGTAGAACACTGTTTAAACGGATATTGGTTGTTTCTGTAAAATTTGAAAACATGGCACCAAGCTTGATACGCATGGAATAAGACTCGACAGCTTTTTCCTGGGACAGAACCTGTTCAATTTTCTGCAGCTGTTTGCCGCTCAAATTTCTATTGAGTGGAAGACTGTCTATGGATGCAAGATAGCCTTTTTTATGGATCTGCAGGTGGCCAAGCATGGAGTCCGTTATCTGGCCGATCATCATGGCCTTGAAGGAGCCTGATATGGAGATAAAAAGAAGAACAGCAACTACACCAAGAGTTATGAGCATGGAGGTGAGAAAGGTACGGCGCCGATATCGCTGCAGATTGCGGGTAGCAAGTTTTAATATATTAAACATGGTCTCCTCCATGATTGTCGGTATGAGATGTAAATTTACCGTCTTCCAGTGTAAAGGTAATCTCCACATTCTCAACGATTCGTGGATCATGGGTGGAAAAAATAAAGGTAGTTTGAAAGTCGTCACGCATCTGCTTCATCAGGCCGATAATTCGGTTGGCAGTTTCACGATCCAGATTAGCAGTGGGCTCATCCGCTAGAACAAGTTTTGCATTTGTGACCAGTGCTCGCGCTACAGCTACCCGTTGTTTCTGGCCGCCGGATATCTGGCTCGGTTTTTTGTTAGCCTGGTCTGCCATGCCTACGGCGTCCAGGAGGTCGAGAACCCGTTTTTCCCTCTTTTCCTTGGACCAATTTTGAACCATAAGTAGCGGGTATTCCACATTTTCAAAGACACTTAGGACTGGTATAAGATTAAAGTCCTGGAAGACAAAACCGATATTCTTCCCGCGGAAAAGAGCTGCTTCTTTACGGTTTAAATTGGTGATTTCCTTTCCTGCGACTTGAAGAGTGCCTTCGGTAGGAGGATCGAGGCAGCCTATCATGTTTAAAAGGGTAGATTTTCCACTTCCGGATGGTCCGATAAAGGAGACAAATGAAGCCGGTTCAATGTTAAAGTCGACGCCTTGTATGGCGTTTACTGTAATATCACCGGAGATATATGTTTTTTTTAGTTGTCTGGCTATGACGACTGACATAATAAATCCTTTTTATATTTGATGGCGTCGTAAAAACTCTTCATCCGGAGTCTCGCAAGCTCGCTTACCTGGTTCGTTGTTACATTTTTTTTATCATTACGACGTACCTTATGTACGCCGAAATAATAAAAAATTGCACGCCTCCAATATGAAGCTTTTCGAAGTCTACGCTATCTACTTATCCCTCAAATTTTAGGTTTTTACGAGTTTATCATATTAAAAAATGCGATTTTTCTTGTTTTCGCTGGTAACGCAGCGACACCATAATCATTAAATTATAACTGCGCACCGGGGGATATTTAATTATTTTATTAAATAGTAAAGGGAGGGTGTCACTCGACGTCACAGGAGAGGAGCAGAAATTTACTCCTCCCTGAAAGCAATACGACTCTTATTAATCAGCCATACAAGGCAGGCGACACCGGCAATAAGGGTGACAAAGAAAAAAAACATTGGTGAGTATTGTGGCACAACCTGCAGTTGATCCAAAGTAAAGACATCCTTTAGATATTCTGTACGCAGCCAGCTCCTCATAAAGGTCATGACCACGACAAGGGCAACACTATAGGAAAGAGTGGACCACAGTTTCTTTTTCCAGCCACTATACAATGCGCCTGTCACAAGAAGGAGAGCTACGACAAAAGCCGAAGTTGCTCCACCGTTGCCGCCCATAAAAATATTCATCAGTTCACTCGGCAGGGACAGGAGGTACCAGAATCCAGCTACAATATTTATTGAAGTCAAGATAAGGAAACTGTTCATTCCTATCCGCAGGGCATGTTTTTCCAATTCCGGATCGGATGCTTTTCTGAATTGTCCGAGGAGAGCAACAAAAAGGCTGCCCATTGCCAGGGATCCGCATATCATATGGAGAAAGCGTGGCCAGAAGATAGGTTGGGTGTAGGCCAGTATGGAACCTCCAGTATGGGAAAAATAATCCTGGAAGCGTTCAGGGAGAGACATGAGCAGCATATTGTTGGAAAAGAAAAAACCGATGATGGTCAGAAGGAAAAAAACCAGTACTGCGAGCCAGGGTCCTGCGCTGCCAAGACGTGTAAACTTGAAGTCATAGAGATAACTGCCGTAGTAGGCAACTATCATTATGGGTACAATCAGTATCCAGGAGATTCCCATGAGTATGGAACTGCTGTAGACAAATTGTCCGTAGAGTACCTGGACAAAGAGGAGAGGTGCCACTCCCAGGTTTACCACGAAGGCAATTACCAGAGGCAGAACCACCGCTATCCTGTGGGCGAGCTTCTTCTGAACGGAGCCGCCCTTGAGATGCTGAAATATTCCAATGGCAAGACTGCCAAGCATCGCGTTCATTGCCAATAGGTGCAGAGGGAAGGTGAGAAGCAGCAGGAACTGGAACCAGCCCCAGCTGACAGAGATTGTATCCGGTTGTGGTATAATTAAAGGATCCATTATTGGCCCCCCTTGTTGAGACTGTCAAGAAAATCGGCGAGAACATTCTGTTCCTGTTCTGTGCCGCTGAATGGTTCCATCTCCTCGGATATTTCATCGAGGGTTTGAAGCATTTCCACAATTTCCTGTTTCTCGGTTCCCTGCATGGGATCAACCATATCGTCTACTTCATGGCAGGAAGAGCAGTTTTCTTCAAATAGGATTTTTCCCATCTCAGCTGGATCCACCGCCTCTTTCTGCTCAGCGATTTCTTTGCCGTGCAGGCCTCCTGCTATATAAGCTGCCAGGGCCTTGCCTTCTTCTTCTGTTCCGGCGAAGGGGGGCATAAAGTATCGTACCTGGTGAATCTTCTCGATATATTTAACAAGCGCCCGGTAGCTCATGCTTTGTGTTGCGGCCACAATATCGTTATTTGTGCCGTTGACGGTATGGCAACTATAGCACTGAAAGACAAAAAGTTCTTTTCCGGCAGCGAGCTGGTTGTCTTCTGTGAGAGCACGATTTTTGGACCAGATTGCCGAAGGTAGAAAACCTTCCCGGTTAAATTTTTCCACATCATTTTTCATGATACCGTTGGAGTACATCACCTCATTTATAACATACGGCCTGCGGGCAGCTTCCCTGGTCCACTCAAATCCGCCCATTATAAGCAGGGCGCTGACTAGTGCCATCAGTGCTACAGGCTTGAGGTTGTATGCCGGTCTGACGATTCCTGCTCCGAGCATTATGGTTAGGAAAATGACAATGCCCCAGCTTCCCCATGGCAGTACGGCGGCAATCGTAGGTGATTTACCCATGACAAGACTGTAAGCCTCAGCGGGCAGTACTGAAATATACCAGATAGCGGAAGGAACTATTGCTATAAGCATTACCAGAGCCCACTTGGCTGAAAAGCGGGACATTGCTATGCGCACCTCTTCATTCTTAGTGAAAGAAGCGGAGAGATAACCGTAGCAGGCTGCTATCATTACGGCAATACATGTACGGAATACAAGAGAGGGGAAAAAACTCGGGTTAAAGAGTCCTTTCCAGAAATCCAGGTTTTCTGCCCAGCTTCCAGGAGTCAGCATGACCCCGATGATGCCGTTTATGAGAAAAAGTGACAGCCAGGCTGAGATAAAATAGACCCAGCCGACTTTCTGATGGGTAGCTGAATCCATTCTGCCGAATGTGTAGAAATAAACAAATGCGGCTGCAATTTCAACGGTAAAGAAAACCCATTCGGCGGCCCATCCGAAAACAAAATTATGAATTAGAAATGAGGTCGCGTCCGGATTTACCAGGGCAATGATGAACCAGATCCCAACCCCGGTAATGGAGCCGAAAACCATGGTGACCAGGAGGAAGAATCGGGCATGTTCCTTGGTGAAATCAAGGAGAGCCTGGCTTTTTTCCTGCAGTGCCTTCTTCTCCGCGTATATGAGATAAAGCCCGCCTCCCACAGCAAAGTGGGAAACAAATACGTGCAGAATCGCGATGAGAGCGATAAGGAATCCCCCACCCGTCTCCGGCAGATACCAGACAGGATAATTCATAGTCTCTCCTCAGGTAAAAAATACTGGTTTAATGTTGATGGCGTCGTAAAAACTCTTCATCCGGAGTCTCGCAGGCTCGCTTACCTGGTTCGTTGTTACATTTTTTCTATCATTACGACGTACCTTATGTACGCCGAAATAATAGAAAAATTGCACGCCTCCAATATGAAGCTTTTTACGAGTCTATCAATGTTATTTTGAGCGAAAAAAAATCATTATTCGAATGTCTTTAGAACAATACAGAAAATAATGTAAAAGAAAGTTAATTTCAATTACTACGTTGTGTCTTTTCGGCTTGGGAAAAAATCTGGCATGGTTGCCTCTGGTCAAATCTACTCCGGCTTGAGTTTCAATTTTGTCGTACTTTTCAGAGTTTCCAGGACAAAGGAAGTACGGATGTTCTGGATACCAGGGATACTTGAAAGTCTGTTATTGATGAAATCGGTATAACTCGGCATGTCCCTGACTGCCACTTTCAGCATAAAATCAACATCACCTGTCAACTGGTAGCATTCAAGTACCTCTTCAAGTTTTGTTAATCTCTCCTTTACCTGTTGTAATGAGGAAATCTGGTGCAGGCTGAGTGAAATAATGATGATGGCCATCAGGCCAAAGCCGGTTTTTTCGTGGTCAAGGATTGTAAGATATTTTTTGATAATGCCCGAGGCTTCAAGGCGTTTGACGCGCTCCAGCATTGCCGGTGGAGAAATACCTATATCCGCTGCCAGTTTAGCGTTAGTGATTCGGCCGTTTTCCTGGAGGATATTTAATATTTTTATGTCTGTTTTATCAAGTGCCATGAAGTCACCTCTCTACCTACCCCGCTGACTGGGGGGAGTTTTGTACAGATATTTTTGGAATGGATCCGTAATATGCCGTATTGTACTTAATTAAATTAAGAATTCCAAGGGTAATGACTAACTTAATTTGCTTTATTGTCCGGTTTCAGTAGATTGTATGCTTGTTAAGCATGGAAGAAACTGATGGAGGAAACTTATGTCGACAAACGTAAGAAAATCATTTAATAGTACCGTGCGCCTACTTATATTAAATGTTACATGGTTGCCATCCAGTTTTAACAAGTTGAATTAGCGTGTTTTTTTGAATATGAAGAGAGTGGAGATTTGAGTATGGATAATGGATATTCCTTGAAGATATTTAAGGGTGATTTCTTTGGCGGTCTGACTGCTGGAGTTGTTGCCCTTCCTCTGGCACTTGCCTTTGGGGTTGCCAGTGGATTCGGAGCAGTTGCCGGTTTATATGGGGCTATTGCCCTGGGTTTTTTTGCTGCTCTTACAGGTGGTACCCCCACCCAGGTTTCAGGTCCCACCGGGCCTATGACTGTTGTTTTTGCCGCAGCAATCGTTGCATTCCCAGGGGACGCATCCGCTGTTCTCGGGGTTGTTTTTCTTGCCGGGATATTTCAGATTGTCTTTGGGTACATGAAGATTGGAGTGTTTATCCGCTATATACCGTATCCTGTTATTTCAGGCTTTATGAGCGGTATAGGTGTTATTATCATACTGTTGCAGCTGCATCCTCTTCTTGGCGCAGCAAGCGTAGGTTCGCCTATTGATGCGGTGTTGCATCTCCCGGCCTCGATAGTCAATATGAATATATTCAGCCTTGTTCTTGCGTTGATAACAATGGGAATTGTATTCTTTACACCAGCCAGGATTTCTGCAGTCATCCCATCTCCCTTGCTTGCTCTTCTTGGTGGAAGCTTGATTTCCATACAGTTCAATTTTCCTGTTGCAGTAATAGGGGAGATCCCTTCTGGTTTACCGGAATTTTCCCTGCCATTATTTTCTCTAGATTTGCTTCCGAAGATTCTTCCGATGGCATTGGCGCTTGCAGTTCTGGGGGTGATAGATTCTCTTCTAACCTCCGTTGTGGCGGATTCCATGACCAAGACAAAACACAATTCGAACAGGGAGCTCATAGGCCAGGGGATTGGTAATATAGCAGCATCTCTTATAGGGGGTCTTCCCGGTGCGGGTGCTACGATGCGCACAGTGGTCAATGTCAAGGCCGGAGGCAGCAGCCGTATATCGGGAATGACACACGCCCTGTTTCTTCTGGCAATTCTTCTTGGGTTAGGCCGTTATGCCGCACTTATTCCACTGCCGGTACTTGCCGGAATTTTGATGAAGGTCGGAGTGGATATCCTCGATTATAGATTGCTCAGGATGGTGAAGCGGGTGCCTCGGCAGGATCTCACCGTCATGTTGACAGTGTTTATAATCACGGTTTTTGTTGATCTTATTGTGGCCGTTGGGGTGGGAGTAACACTGGCGTCTCTGATGATTACCTATCGGATTTCCAGTCAGTCAAAAATTGATGTTAAAGGAGTTCCCCATCAGGACTGGCATCGGGATCTTGAAAAAACCCTTGAAGATGAGACGGATTACGGTATACGGACAATCTCAGTGATGGGTGCATTCTTTTTTGGAACAACTGCGAAGATGCAGGAGCATGTGAGTAAACTCGTTGGTACAAAGGTAGTTATAATTAATTGTCTTGATGTGCCCTTTATGGATCTTTCTGGTTATTTTGCTCTGAGCGAGATGATTGACAGGCTTAAAAATGAAAAAATAAAACCAATTTTGGTAGTTAATGAAGAGGTGGGGATCCGTGAACAGATGATGGCAATGGGGTACGGCGATCTACTTGGTCCTGATGGCATTCATACAGATTATAACGATGCTCTTCATCTGGCATGGGAATACCTTGAGGATGCTAAAAACTAAGTTGATTTCAGGTGAGTTCCGGTTACTCTTTTTCCAGACTCTGGAATTGTGTCATAAATTTTTTGTCGATGTAATCTTTTATTAGAAAAGAACTCTTTCCGGCCCATGAAAATGGCCCCTTCTGCAATGCCCCATACCTTCCTCCGAGGTTGAAAATTGCCAGAAAACTGCCACCGGGTTCAAATTTTACCAGTTTTCCACCCTGCAGACTGGCCTGAACATTATGCAGGAGAACCGGATTTTCACGTACAGCATAAACACCGACTTTTTCTAGGGGCTGTGGAGCGTAATGAATGCAGTCTCCTCCACCAAAAATTTCAGGATGTTGCGGACATTGCAGGTATTCGTTCACCAGCAACCCATTGTCTGGTCCCGTAGGCAGCTCTGATGCGGAAAAGAGAGGTGATGGCTGTACACCTGTTGCCACGAAAACCAGATCCGGCGTGTGGCTCTGGCCATTTTGCATGATCAGACGTCTGTTTTCGATTCGCTCCACGTGGCCCGATTCGTCAATTGTAATATTTTTCTTCTGAAAATGATGCCTGACTATGCGCTGGATTGCAGGCGAAGACGTTTTCATCAGCTTACTGCCGGCTAAAATACGGATGTTGACCCCGGGACAGCCGTTTTGTATGGCGAGGTGATGTGCGTTTCCCGCAATTTCCACTGCTGCGGGACCGCCACCTATAACAGAAATACTCAGTACCGGGTTGCTGCAGCCGGCGATGATCTGGTTTTTCGCCTCAAGAAGGCGTTCGATGGGTTTGGCGCTGAAAATTTGGTTGGTTTCCCCTTCAATGGCAGTAAAAGGAACAAAGCTGCCGGTGTTGCAGGAAAGGACATCATATTCCACACACATTCCGGATTCAAGTTTGACGAACCGGTTGTCTGCATTGATACGGACTACCTTGTCTTTGATGAATCGCCCCCCTGGCGTTCGACCACAAAGCGTGTTCTGAACCGAATATCATCGGCAGAATAACAGCCACTCAGCATTCCTGGTCCCATTCCAGAGTAATAGTGATGGGGTGAAGGCTGTATTACAGTTACATCGTGACCCTCTTCAGTGAGATGTCCAATTCGGGCGAGCAGCATCATATGGGCATGACCGCCACCGGCAAGAATAAGTTTTTTAGCCATTATTTTCTCCTGAGATAGAATCCATCAGCTCACCGAGTTTTTCCAGGTGTTTTTTTTCTTCTTCAGCAATTTTTTCGAGTATTTCACGATTTTCGTGATTCTTAGTATGTTGTGCTGATCTGCTGTAAAGATCAAGCGCCTGCCCCTCAATGGACATGGCCATACTGATAACTTCATCTATACATTCCAGATCTGCGCCAAATCTCTGCAGGTACTCTTTGGTGGTGAAGCCCCCCTCGAGCAGCTGTTTCTGCAAATCCGCCTCAAAATCCCCCCGGTCATGGGAACCGGTTATGCGGCTATATTCTGAGAATAGACGGTCCTTATGCAGATCCTCGATGGCTGCCAACTGGTTGAAGATATCTCTGACTTTCGGGGACTTGGCTTCTGGTGCCATTGTTACGTAGAAATCCTGTAATCCCTCCTCCATTGAATAGGCGATGCGCAAGACCTCAACTGGGTTGGAAAGATTAATGAAAAGTTCCATACCGTGATCTTCGCCGTCAAAAGCTTTTTGACCTGTCCAGGCTTTGATACCTCCGGAGAGGTTGATGACGTTGGTGAAACCGTTTCCTGTCAACTGTTGAGCCGCCACGCGACTCCTTCCTCCAATAGCTCAGTAGACCAGCAAAGGTTTATCTTTCTCCAGTAAATCATAGGAATCAGACAGTTTTGGTAAAGGGATGAGAATGGCTCCAGCAATATGACCGTCGCGGTATTCCGATGGCTGCCGCACATCTAGGATTTGAATATCCGTGAGTTCATGCTCTTTTAAAAGTTTTTTTGCTTCTTCGGTATTCATGGATTTAGCGGGGGTAAAAAATTGTTTCCAGCGCATATATCTCTCCGGGGGCAGTAGTGGACACGTGAAAATGTGCTGCTTGCGTTGTGATAATAGTATCCTATGTTCAGGGAAGTTCAAGTTGTTTGTATTGAGTGATGGCGTCGTAAAAACTCCGATTTCCTGCGTTGTAGGTTTTTATCAGGCCCTCAACATACCACATGTATTGTTGAGGGCCTGATAAAAACACTACGCCTCGGAGTCTGCGCTTACCTGCATATCAAACTTTTTGACTTAGCCATCTAAGGCTTCGGATAATCTTTTTACGAGTTTATCTTGAGTTGGGAACAAACCTTTTATGTATGAGGATGATGATATTATCAGTCGCTTAATGAAAAGAATAACTTCTTGCGAAATATAAGGTTATTATGCTACTAAAGGAGAGTGTAAAATATATGCTGGGGTTTTATCCAGCACACTATGGT
>Ga0307988_1000303_pt1 | contig 36230 bp, 35 predicted proteins | sample EllFjometagen183_FD_203166 | JGI IMG/M metagenome (GOLD analysis project Ga0307988, IMG submission 203166) | Marine microbial communities from Ellis Fjord, Antarctic Ocean - #183 | ecosystem: Environmental > Aquatic > Marine > Unclassified | place: Southern Ocean | collected 2014-10-08 | reverse complement strand
AAACTAGAAACTAGAAACTAGAAACTAGAAACTACGAATTTCGCGAATTAGACAAAAAAAGCTTTGCGTGCTTAGCGCTCTTTGCGGTTTAAATATGGGATATGATAGGTGATGCTAAACATTAAGTGGAAATCATGCAAAAAGTAATCGGCTTAGCTGGACATATTGATCATGGGAAAACAGCTCTGGTAAAGGCCCTCACCGGGGTCGATACAGACAGGCTGGAAGAAGAAAAACGCAGAGGGGTAACCATTGATATTGGGATTGCCTTTTATAGCGATGATGTGACCTTTATAGATGTCCCTGGCCATGAAAAATTCATAAAAAATATGGTAACAGGTGTGAGTACGGTTGATGCCGCCCTGCTCGTCATTGCTGCCGACGATGGCGTTATGCCCCAGACCAGAGAGCATCTTGATATATTACATCTCCTGGGAGTAAAACGTCTTTTGGTTGCCCTCAATAAAACTGATTTGGTTGAAGCGGATTGGGTGGAGCTGGTCAAAGAGGAAGTTGGATCTTTTCTAAGTGAACGGGGATACCCCCAAACACCTATTGTTCCTGTCTCAGCAGTATCTGGGACTGGAATTGATAAATTACATCAAGCACTGGAAGAACTCATTGACAGTATTAAGGGACAGGATCGACAGGGTGTCTTCCGCCTACCCATAGACCGGGTATTCTCTGTGAAGGGGTTTGGAACAGTTGTGACAGGAACTGTCCTATCACATGAGCTCCACAAACGTCAGAGTGTTGAGCTCTTTCCTCAGGAATCAGTATTTCCTGTGAGAGGCCTCCAATCTCATCACCAGGATGTGGATAAAATTAAATTTGGAGACCGTGGAGCTATCAACCTGGGTGGAGCCAGTGTCGCAGAACTGGGCAGGGGGGCCTTTCTTGGCAGCCCAGGGATGTTTCAGTCTGGTTCGGTTTGGATTGGGATGCTCAATATTCTGCCCCATTGGACCAAGCCTGTTAAAGAGGCCGATCGGGTTCATATTCATGTGGGTACAGGGAAACGGGAAGCCAGGATTCATCTCCTGGAAGAAAATATATGTAATCCCGGTCAACAGATGTTGGCGCAATTCTTTTTTGAAGAGGACATCTCAGCTGGTTTTAAGGAGAGGGTCGTCATTCGATTTCTTTCACCAGAGTTTACACTGGGTGGAGCTGAACTATACTGGGCTGCTCCTCGGCGGCTTAAGAAATTAGATAAGCGATTAGCCATTTTGAAAGGTTTGAACTCGGAAGATGTGGTGGAGCTCGTGAAAACAGCTCTAGATTTCTTTCAAAAGCCCATGACCCGACGAGAGTTGGCCAGACTGTTCAGCATTGGTGAAGCCAAACTTCACACAACTTTGCAAAAAGCAGAATATTTTAAGGCTTTCCAGGATCACTACATCCTCTTAGAGACTTATAAATCAGTACTGACTGAGATTGGCACTGTTTTAGAGAGATATCATGCAGAAAACCCACTTGGGAAGGGACTGGCGCGGGAACAGCTCACGACTTCACCAGCAGAATTGCGTGAATTTATCCTGGCAGCAGCTTTGTCCGAGGGAACGCTAAAGAACCAGGGTGACCTGTGGCAACTTTCTGGACATCAAGGTGTTTTGGATGAGGCGGATGAGCTTATTCAACAGGAAATTGTGCAGATATTTGTGGATGCCAATTTCTCTCCACCATCATTCGAGTCCCTGAAAAGTGATCTGGATACCAAAGGACAATCAATTCTACAATGGATGATTCAACACGGAAAATTGATCAGGATTGACAAGGATATTTATCTGTTAGAGAGTCAGGTCGACTATTTTTATACAGAATTACGGAAATGGTTTTCAATTCATTCAGAACTAACGATTACCCAATCTCGAGAAATCATCCCCAGTACCCGAAAGTTCTTATTACCGATCCTCAATTATGCCGAACGAAAAGGACTGGTGATGCGGGATGGTGATGTGAGACGCTGGGTGGGGGAAGAGTTGGGTAAAATGAATAATGAATAATATTCTGACTCCTAATTCTGGATATTGAGTCTGTTCACATCGGAGGAACGCAACTGGGAAAACGAACGCTGGGATGTTTAGTCCGATTGCAGGTTCTGTAACTGCTTGTGAATCAGCGCATTGTAGGAGTAGCTGAATTGGAGTGTACATTATATGTACAATTGGTATTATACCAAATGCACCTCCATCTGCGCGGTAAATTCTGCACCTTTTCCATTAATTACTGCACCTCTTATCTTAACCATAGCTATGGCTATGCTAAAGATAAGAGGATTGTAATAAATAAAAATCTTTTGAATTTCCGCAGCGCATTTGGAACTGTAATTGGTAATACACACACTTTTGTTGACACGTATTACATTATGTATTACATTGTATCTTAGGAGGTGAGCAATGATCACATTAAGATTAAATCCAACACTAGAAAAGACTGTTCAGAAAACCGCTGATGCATTTGGAATATCTAAATCAGAATTGGTACGAGAAAGTATTTTAAAATACCTTGAAACTTTAAAAAAACCATCCGCATGGGAACTGGGTGCAGACCTGTTTGGCCAACATTCAAGCCTAGACGGGAATCGATCTAAAAATCGTAAAGATCTGATTCGTCAGAAAATCCAAAAGAGATCTTCATGAATCGGACCCTAATGGACTCGGGACCAATGATTGCGCTTTTTGATAGCAGCGACCAATATCATTTAAGTGCCAAAGATTTTGTTGAAGCGGATACTTCTGAACTATTAACATCTATCGCATCAGTAACTGAAACCATGTATATGTTAGACTTTAACAAAAATGCCCAAATGGATTTTCTCGAGTGGATAATACGCGGAGCAGTCCAAATTATCGATATTGGTGTTGATGATCTTGATCGCATAAAAGTGTTATTGAAAAAGTACCAGGATTTACCAATGGATTTTGCTGATGCATGTCTCGTATATATCGGGGAGAAATTTAGCATCAGCGAGGTTGCAACAATTGATCGGGACTTTAGCGTATACCGACTACATGGCCGAACACCTTTTAGGATGAAACTAAAATAGTAATAACCTCTAACAAGGGTGAGTAGGTGGGTAACAAGGTTCGAACGAACTCAAATATATGGATTACTTAGCTGAGATGATAGCGAGGCATTCAGTGATAACACAAGGCACCAAACTGTACCGAAGTCGCTCAAGCGCGGGACCTTAGCACACGATAAAATCAGTACAGCATTGCTTACTTGTCTGCTTGGAAGTACATTCAGACATACGATAGGAGAAATATTATGTCCACAGTACCGCCCATCATTCCAATTAGTGATCTTAGACAAGATGCCGCAAATGTTTTACGACGGATCAAAGGATCGATGCAACCGACTGTCATCACCCAAAGAGGCAGACCTGCTGCAATCATGCTTAGTGTTGAAGCTTATGAACAAGGTGAGCATGATCGTCAGTTATTAATGCTATTGGCAAGAGGCGACAAAGAAATTGCAGATGGAGAAGGCTATAGCCTAGACAGTGTAATGACAGACGCTGACAAAATACTTCAGGGCGAGTAATGGATATTAAGTTTACCCTTACGGCACGAGAAATGTTTCTAGATAGTTTACTTCATATTCAAAAAGAGAATCCTATTGTTGCCCAAACATTTAAAGATAAAACTGAGAAATCACTTTGGAGATTAATTGAGTTTCCGCAGTCAGGAAAACGTATTCATGAATTTCCAGGCCTTCCCTTTCGTGAGATAATCATTTCACCATATCGGTTCTTTTACCGTGTGAAAAATGAGACCGTATGGGTCGTTGCTGTATGGCACAGCGCACAAATACCCAAGAGATCATAGAAATGTCCATGAAAATAAAATTATAATAGCGAGCAAATTTAGATGAACTTGTGCATCCATAGATTCTTTTTTCTTAGCTCCCTATTGTTCGCGGTTACCACTTTCTCGAACGATTGGGTGCATATCGGCGGTCCACGTGGGCTTGCTCCGACTTGGGTCTCTCAGGACGAAAGTGGGCGGATATTTACGGGCAGCTACTACCATGGAATATTCTATAGTGACAATGGTGGGGATTCATGGAGTCACAGCGAAGTTGATACTATTGAGGAATACATGCGGGTAGAGGATGTAGTCTCAGATGGGTATGGCACGCATATCGCCTCTACGATTCGTGGTATCTATCTTAGTGAAAATAGTGGAGGCTCGTGGTTAGCCGTTCACCCAGCGTATTGGGATGGTCGTTATCATCGTCTAGATGTAATGGAAGATGGGACGCTATTTTGTTGGAGTGGGAATGAGATTCTAAGGAGTACAAATAATGGGTGGGATTGGGAACAGGTCTGGGCGACAAATATCATGGATGAAGTATGTCGTTCTTTTACTCTTTCACATTCACAGGAAGTCTACCGTGCTGATGGTACTGGACATGTCTTTAAAAGTAGTGATCGGGGTGAGACCTGGAACATTTTCGAATTGCCCCAAACAGATGATGACCTGCTTTTTTTCCTTGATTTAGCCTTTAGTAATGAGGATTCCCTCCTCGTTCTCTATACATTTCCACGCCGGTTGCTGCATACTGTCCGCATGTCGGATTTAAAAACAAAACTGGTTAACGGAGGACGTTGGGAAGATATCTATCTAGGGTTATCACCAGAGGGCGACATTCTTCACTCAGCTGGATCATCCATTCATCTTTACGACTTAACGACTCAGATCAGCACGCCCTTGGATACTAGTGGACGCTTCGGACAATATTTCCCTGAGCATTCCAATGCTATATGGATCGGTGAAAGTGATATCCTACTCAGTGTTAATCAATATGAGCTATATCGTAGTCAAGATGGTGGGCTATCATGGGAGGCGCTTCGTGATGGATTTCCATATAGGATACCGCTTGCACTGCAAATTAATAGAGGGCGGATAATCGTAAGTTGTCATCAATCCTTCTTTACTGCTACTTCTGCATATACCGATGATATGGGAACATCTTGGGAATACACTAACATGAAAGGCAAAGTTGCCTCGATTAGCTCATTGGGCGGTGAAACTCTAATTGCTGGTGGCGTTGGGGGTGTCTATCGTTCGCAGGATAATGGGGACACGTGGGACAAACAACCAACAATTAGAAATGCTTATAGTCTGTTTGTCGCAGATAATCACTCCATCTTTGTTGGATATGACTACAATGGTGTTTACCGCTCTAATAATGGAGGAATTAGTTGGTCTGAAGCAAACAATGGGTATACAAATTCATACTCATTTGGATTCGGACAATTAGGTAATGGTAGGATTTACTCATCTGGTTGGCCCTCAGGCACTTATTATACAGACAATTACGGTGATCAGTGGCAAATGTTGGATGTTTCGCTATTTTCCAGTTCCAGATCATTCTCTTTCTGCGGTACTGGTGAGGTAGTAAACGCTGGATTATCACAGGGAATTGCACATTCTAAGAATGGTGGTGTAGATTGGACAATAGTTCACTATACTGCCGGAAGCGTTTCCGATATGAGAATGCTTGACACTGGAGAATGCTTCGCTCTAGCAACCGAAGATGGTGTCTTGATAAGTCTGGATACAGGACGTACATGGCAAACATTCAATGAGCGATTAAAAAGTCTTTACCCGTATGACCTGGCTGTAGATAGTAGCAATGTTCTCTACCTTGCCACAGGGAACGGTATATATGTAAATGACACATATACTCGTCGCAACATAGAGCCTACAAAGCCGAATGAGTTTCACCTGTCCTATCCTTACCCCAACCCATTCAATTCCTCTCTGCACCTCCAGTACAGCCTCCCAATAACCTCAAATATTCAGTTCAGGATTTTCAATGTGAAAGGGCAGGTCGTTTGGGTGGAAAGACAAACATACCTTGTCGCTGGTGACTATATGTTTCGATGGGCTGGAATAAATAATCTAGGTCAGAGTGTCAGTGCTGGTGTCTACTTGATTCAGTTGTCAACGGATTCATGGAGTGAATCGAGGAAAGTTGTTGTTCTGAGGTAAGGCACCTAACAAGCTTCGGACTCAATCAAAGGGATCGGTTTACGGAAATGATGTCGCAAGATACAGTCCTTATACAAAAAGATAAATCATACGGAAGGCGCCCAAGCGCAAGACGTTATACATATAATTACAATCGGAGGAACTAGTGATAAAAAGAACCGTTGTGTTGCTACTGCTCCTTTCCATTGTTGGAACAATGTATAGCGCTGAATGGAATATTAATGTGGGACCGCTATTCCTAAATGAACAAGCTTTTTCAGACGACATTAGCTATGCAATGGTGCTGGATATAGTTCTTACTATAATCAAAACCTCAATACCAAAATTCAATTTCGATACGGTCGCTTCAATGGTGAGAAATTCTACTCAGAACAAACATACATACCCTCTTGGGGAGGTAAGCTCTACAACACTTCAGTACAACTATTTGATTTGCAGTTGGTGCTGGATTTTCATCCCGACAAAACAATCCCAAGGTATAAAAATATCCTTCCCTATTTTAATGTAGGCGCAGGACTTAGTGCTAAGTACTACCAAAATAAAATAGCGAGATGTATACGTGGAGTCGAAATTGAAAAATAAAATACTTGTTGTCATCGTTTTTGTTACTGTACTTTTAGGCTGCACACATCAAAATACTCTAGGAGTAGCTGACATAGATGGCTACAAATATATTAACAGGGCTTCAAAATATAAAGACATCCAAATCGAACTCAGGAACGGAAAGCGAATAAACGTTACAAAGTTGGAGATTTCTCCAATTTCAACTATTCTGAGGGATCCTGTAACAGCCCAACGGATCACTATTCCAACATCGAGTATAGATAATATTAGCTATCGTAATCATTTAAGTGGCGCCTTTGAAGGTTTTGGACTTGGCGTATTGATCGGGGGATTCGTCGGTGCATCTGCTGGATACGCAAGCGGTGAGAATCCAGGAGCTCTCCAACTAAGTGCCGAAAGCAAAGCTTTATTCGCTGGAATTTACTACGGTCTTTCGGGAGGCATTGTTGGCTTGCCTATTGGAGCCATTATGGGCAGCAAAGAAATATTCTATATTGAAGCGGATTCAACCATTATCACACAGGAACCCTAACCCCCATAAGTGTTAGCATGGTCCAAATTATCTGGTTATCATGTTGCTTCGTGCGGACTCAAACGAATGGATTATTTAGCTGAAATGATGTTGGTACACATACTAAAAACGTAAAGCGACAAGTCGTACGGAAGTTGCTCAAACGGGGAGGCTTTATTTGAAAACCATGGCAAAAAGATTGACAATTATGAGGTGGGGAATAACAGTTCTTCTATTCATGGTCAGCGCACTGTACTCTCAAAGTTTACACCTACAAGTCGAGGGCCGGTATACTGCAAATGTCCTGATTCCCTCTGATTCAGAAGCATTACACTTCCAATTTGGAGACATGGTGTTTGATGAATCATGCGATACACTTTCACTCAAATTCACCCCAATCTCCATGTATCCACGTGATACTTTGAGGGTCTTCCTGGGATGTTACAATATCAATATTGCAGATACTTTGCTGGAATTAGTTACTTCGAACATGGGTGACTATTCTACGTATGCTGATTCAGCTTCATGGAACTCCTCCTCATATCTGTACCCTGGAGTAACCTTCGAAAAACCAGATTGGAATTATTTAGATTCAACTTGGATCGAATTTGTATTGAAAGGTCTTGACTGGGGTGAGGATCATATCCAATCATTTTTCATTCACTCAACCATTCCCCCTGGAAATATAGGTTGGACTCCCCCCGAAATTGGAAACATCTGGGAATACACAACTTATGAAAGAATTGATTCAGTAAATCACCTGGTCCAAAATCGATTTTTCATACAAGATTCTTTCAGAACAGTTAATGGTGAATGGGGTTTTGAGATATTGAATACGCACTGGGCGGACAGTAGCATCCTTTGGTCAAAAACGGATACATTAATTGTTGATCTAAACCACACCAGAGAGACCCATTTAAGTGATACTTTTGAATCCCTATTGGTCGGAGATTTAGAGGGAGGGCATCTTTACATTGGTATACCAGAGCACAACCAGAGTAACATAAATTCTGAATTCCTCACGCTTGCCTGCTACCACGATCTATCATATTGGCTACCAATGGGAAATTATTCGATGCTTCAACGATACGGATTTGGCTTGCTAAATGAATACTTCTTGATGTATCCAGATGGGTATAATATTAATTTGACTGGCGCATCAGTAGACAGCGAAATAGATGGAATGTACTGGCCCCTCAGCATTGATGATCAGGAGTCAGAAAGTCCCAAATCGTTCGATATGTCTACATATCCAAATCCATTCAACTCATCATTTACAATAAATATACCCTCAAGTTCGCGGAAAATAGCGATAAGGATATTCAATCTAGCTGGCCAAATTGTAGCAAGCCAAACTGTCCTACCTTATCAGAATAAGTTATCAATTAATGCCCAATTCTGGGAGAGGTCTGGACAGGCAAGTGGTATCTTCATTATCGAAGCTACAACAAATGATTGGATGAGTACATCCAAAATCCTGCTGATAAAATGAGGTGGCTAACACTCTGCCTCGGACTCACCCAAAGGGAATCGGTTTACGAAAATGACGGCTCAAGATACAGTCGTTATATAATTGGATAACATGTGCAGTGGCCTTTCAAGTGCGGAGGACTGGCTGGGTTTATTCAGAAACCCTATGTTGCCGCAGATTTGATGAAGAAAATTAAAGAAGTTATGGGAGAAAGTTCACCGCAATAGACTGCATTTTATGAAAATTAATATGGCGCTGGACATCGATTTTACAAAGGTATACTACATTCTGTGTGGGTGTGTGCCTAATAATTAATCAGCATTGAATTTCGGGGTCCTCTAAATCTTCAAACCCAATATAGAGAATCAAGTACTCTGTATTTGTGAAGCTAGGTATTCGACACTACTCAATAATTATGACCTCTATCCCGTAATCATGCTAACTTTAAATCTGTGAAATCGCTAGACCTGCGCTTGTCAAAAAGGTTAAATGAGCGAGCGGAGATAAGTCGACTAAGACCTATTTATGCAGGCCATGCAGAGATTTTCTTGCACCAATTCCTAATTCTTAATTCGTAAATATTAATTATACTACAGGATGTCAAAAAACCAGGTCCCAGATAACACTGCCAGTACCCCGCTCATGAAGCAGTACTATGAGATCAAATCCAAATATCCGGATGTGATATTACTGTATCGGATGGGCGATTTTTATGAAACGTTTGCGGAAGACGCCAAGGTCACTGCCAAGGTGTTGGGCATTACCCTCACCAGCCGTTCAAATGGTAAGGCTGCCAAAATTGCTTTGGCCGGTTTTCCATACCACGCTTTGGATACATATCTCTATAAATATATGCAAGCTGGCCTGCGGGTGGCCATCTGTGAGCAGGTAGAAGACCCCAAGCAAGCCAAGGGTATTGTAAAGCGAGAGGTTGTGGAAGTTGCCACACCTGGGTCGGCTATGAGCGAGCAATTTCTGAATGCGAAAGAATCCAATTACCTCGCCTGTGTTTATCCCCTAAATAATCTGGTTGGTCTATCATTCTTAGACGTGTCAACTGGAAAATTTAGTGTTCTGGAGCTTGATCCACTGCAGCTGCGGGCTTTCTTAGCTGGTCTCAATCCACGAGAAATTATTTTATCAGAAGCTGATACGGATTCAGAGACTTTGCTGGGACGTGGGAAATGGCTTTTAACGCGTGTAGAGAGTTGGGTGTTTAATCCAGATTTTGCAAGCAATGAGCTGACCAAAAAATTTAATACTCAGGGTCTCAAGGGCTTTGGGATGAGTGGAATGATTGCAGGTACATCTGCTGCGGGTGCGATTCTTTACTATTTGCAGAGTTACCAGGGACGCGACTTAAAACATGTCACTGGGATTCAGAGTCTGAGTGCTGATGATTGGATGATGTTGGACGATGATTCCCTGCGGAATTTAGAGCTATTCACATCTTTACGAGGGGGTGGAGAGGGGACTCTCATCGCCGCTCTAGATGTAACCGTGACTGCTGGTGGAGGACGTTTGTTAAGGGATTGGCTTCAAAAACCACTCCTTGATAAAGAGCGGATCGAAAACCGTTTGGATCAAACGCAATTATTTTTTGATAATCCTGATTTGTCTGAATCACTGCAAGCCCTCTTAAAAGAGACGGCTGACCTGGAACGTCTCCTGTCGAAATTAAGTTCTTCGCGGGGATCAGGTCGAGATTTGAGTGGCTTGCGAAGTACGCTGAAATTGTTGCCAGACGTCGGACAATTACTCAATAATGACGCAATCCATGCCATCGGCCTACACGTCGAAGCATTACCAGATGTTAGTGTGATAATGGCTGAGTTAGAGCGACTTATCGTAGATGAACCACCTGTATCTGTAAAACATGGTGGGATAATCCGAGATGAAATTGATGCTGAGCTGGATGAGATTAGAGGGATTGCTCGGAATGCGAAAGCCTGGTTGGTTGATTTTCAGGTCGCTGAGAGAAAAAGGTTGGGAATCCCATCGCTTAAAATTGGCTACAACAAAGTCTTTGGCTATTACATCGATATCACCCACACCCATAAAGACTTAGTTCCAGATGACTATATCAGGAAACAAACTCTGGTGAATTCAGAACGATTTATCACGGAAGAACTCAAAGAGTATGAGGAAAAAGTGCTTCATGCTGAGGAACGTTACACTTCACGTGAATATGAAATATTTGATGAACTAAGATTACGTGTGTTGGCCGAGGCATTTTATTTACAAAAAATTGCCAACTTTTTGGCTCGCTTGGATGTGGTAAATAGTTTTGCCCAGATCGCCTATAATAGGAATTATTGCCGACCAGAGTTAAACCACTCCCTTGAGATTAAGATAAAAAATGGACGTCACCCCGTCATCGAACAACTACTTCCCGTGGACGAGGCCTTTATTCCCAATGATTTACTGATAGATGCCAATGGTGATCAGATATTGCTCATTACAGGGCCTAATATGGCTGGTAAGTCAACTTATCTGCGTCAGGTAGGACTTCTGGTGCTGCTTGCCCAAATCGGCTGCTTTATCCCGGCTGACGAAGCCAGTATCGGAATGGTCGACCGAATTTTTACCCGGGTTGGCGCTTCTGATAATTTGGCTGGAGGCGAATCTACCTTTTTAGTTGAGATGAATGAGACGGCCAATATTCTAAATAATGCCACTCAACGTAGTTTAATTTTATTGGATGAAATTGGTCGCGGAACATCTACCTATGATGGCTTGGCCATCGCCTGGGCACTTATAGAATACTTACATGGTACAACTGAACGGGCTGCGCGAACTCTTTTTGCAACTCACTATCATGAGCTGACCAAGTTGGAAGGTATTCTTCCCCGCGTCAAAAATTATAATGTTGCCGTGCGCGAGTATGATGAGAAGGTCATTTTTCTACGTAAAATTGTGGCAGGTGGCGCCAGTCGTTCTTATGGTATCCACGTTGCCCAAATGGCAGGTGTCCCGCTGCCTGTTATCCAGCGAGCGAATGAGATATTGTCAGATCTGGATTCAGGTGAGGTCAGCGTCAGAACTGATCAAATCAAAGAATCCAGTCCAACTTTTGATACCCAGCAAATGTCATTGTTTGATAAACAGGAACACGTCTTGAGAGAAAAACTGGATGGGCTGAAAGTGGATCAGATGACTCCCCTTGAAGCAATGGTCCTTTTAGATGAAATGAAGCGAAGTATAAAAGGGTCCTCTTAGGATGGAAACAAGCGTTCCACTCATGCGTATACATCAGATGAAATATTTTATTCTACTCCTCCTTCTACCCCTTATTGCATTGGCTGAAACAGTTTCCTATGGTGAGGATCCCTTCGTTTTAGGGATGTCTATCGACGCTTATGCATTGGGTAACATAAAAGCTTTACCGATGTCAAACCCCAGTCCTGGAAGCAATGTAGCCTACCTGGGAAGCCGGGATGAAAAGCTAAGTTTTCAACACACTGAAGGTTTTGGTGGAGTATATCAAACCGATGTTATAAGTGGGACCAAAGACCAATGGACGCTTCTCGTTTTTCGAGGTGGTGTGAGTAATATTCCAGATACACGGGATGCCCTCCTCGATTATGGCTCAGATGGCGTTGCTGGAACCGATGATGCCGATGGCACAGAGGATAATGGCAAGTTGGATCCAGGTGAACGTCTCAGTAACTCAATCACATATTTTAGTACACAGCAGTATTTGGCAGAATTGGGTTATTCCCATTCCCTGAATCAAAAATTGGCCATCCATGGTACAGCTCGATTATTGGCCCATGACCTTTATACTGAAACTGGAATGGGATTGGGGTTTCATGGTGGTTTACTATACAAGCCAATAAACCAACTCCGATTGGGTGTTGAAGTGACGGATATGCTCAGTACGACTTTATTTTGGAGTAGTGGGCGCACAGAGGTCTTCGCACCGCAAATCTACATGGGTGCAGACTATCGTTTAAGCTTCAAAAAAATTCCCTTTGTGCTTCATCCGGTTATTCAGGTTGAATTGCCTTTGGGAGATGATGTCGCTCAACTTAACAAAGCGGAGTGGGGTTACTCTGGCGGATTGGAAATTATTTTTCAGGATCAACTATATATTCAACTTGGCCGTAATGCATTTGACCAATTTCAAGTTGGAGCGATGATTAAGACTCATTATATGGACTTGCATTATGGAACTGGTTTTTCTGATCTGGCCAGTGTTGTTGGGCAAACACATCGAGTTGGTGTTGGGCTAAAGCTGGGTGAATTCGATTTATTCTAGATGTCTGAGAAGCAATAACAATCTGAATAATTAGGAGATGGAATGCTGAATCGAGAATCTGCCTGGGAACTGTTGTGTGAATATACTGCAAGTGAATCTCTCAGAAAACACGCCCTCGGTGTAGAAGCTGTAATGCGCGCCATGGCCGGTAAATATGATGGTGATCCCGATGTATGGGGCATCACTGGCCTGCTGCATGATTTTGACTATGAAAAATATCCGACAGCTGAAGAACATCCTTATAAAGGAGTAGCGATACTTAAGGATAGGGGATATCCCACCGAAGTCCTGGATGCTATTATGGGCCATGCTGACTACACTGGCGTCCCTCGAGAAACTCTGATGGCCAAGTCGCTCTTTGCTGTAGATGAATTGGTCGGTTTTACCTTCGCAGTGACGTATGTGAGGCCGTGCAAAGCAGTTAAAGAAGTTGTACCGAAGTCCATCCGGAAGAAGCTGAAGCAAAAGACTTTTGCTGCCAGCGTAAACCGAGATGATATCATCAATGGAATGGCCGATCTTGAATTAGATGAGAACGAGCATTTTCAGTTTGTCATTGATGCGTTGGCCGGCGTTGCCGATTCTATCGGGCTTGAAGGTATCTCTTAGTCTATTCGAATCCCGGATTTGGTGTGAGTTGCATTAGAAAATGGTATTAATTCGGTTATCTCGTCATATTCGGTGTGAATAGTTTAGGGCCATTAGGAATTAGAACTGGTCAAATTTAGCTTTGAAATAATCTCTCTAAATTCACTCAGGATCATAGCGGTTGCTCCCCAAACTTTGTGCCCCTCCACTTCAAAATAGGGTATTTCCCAGGATCGACCTTTTATCTCCCTTGTCTCAAGTTTGGGCTCAACCCTTAATAAAGTATCCAGTGAAACACTAAAAATATGAGCTACCTCTTTTGGGTCAGGAACAAGCTTTGGTTTCCGTTTTATAAAACCGATGACTGGTTGGACCAGATGACGGCTGACTGGAATGGGGAGTGGGCTGGTTTCGCCAAGAATTTCCATTTCAGTGGCAGGTAAGCTCACCTCTTCCTCTGCTTCCCGCAAAGCGGTTTCAATATTGCTCTCTAAGCCCTCTCTACGGCCTCCTGGCAGAGCAATCTGGCCACTGTGGGCGAAACCATCAATACTGCGCTGGATGAGAGGGAAATACCATTCATCCCGCTCAGGATAAAGGGCGATCAGGACTGCTGCGGGATGTAAGTTATCCAGTCTGAAACCAGACTCTCTTCCTTCGGGAATCAGGATACGTTGCGCTTCCCAGCCAGGTAATGGAAGTTTGAGTCGATCACGTAGGGACCTGATAAACTTTATATCAGCCATTAATCTGCATTCCGGATGGATTTCATCGATAAACCAAGTATACCACTTAAGGCGGCACTGATACCAATCCCAAGAAAGATAGTTCGAGGTGAAATCCACTCAGCCAGGATGCCAGTTACAGCCACAGAAATTGACATTACGCCGATAACCGCCAGATTGATCATGGAAAATACCCGCCCCTGCATGTTTCCGGGCACGATCGAATGCACGAGAGTCGTACGGGTGACTTGAATAAAGGGGATGCCTAGGGAGTGAATAAAAATGATCATCACGGTTAACCAAAAAGGATCAACATCCAGTTTCCCGACCCAGAATAGTGGAATGAAAGTCAGCCCATCATATATGAGTCCCAGCATAAGCCAGGTTCCTTTTTTATACTTACTGGCGAAACGATAGACGAAAAAGGTTGCCAGGAGCATGCCCACGCCATAACTGGATTCAACAAATGCAAAATCTTGCCCCGTTCCATCCCACACCTCTTTGATTAGAAGCGGTGTCCCTACCACTGCGGGACCCATAATAAAAAAGTTATTCAAAGCTGTTATGAGAATGATCCAGAAAAGGCGACGATCTTCAATGGTAACATACCTCAACCCTTTTTTGAGCTCATTGAGGTGTCTGCTCTCAAAATTTTGGGGTCTGGGAGTTGATCGTTTATAGGATATGAGAAAAATCATGATGAAAGAGACCAAAAATGTCCCGGCATCCAGGTAAAATAAATTAATGACCCCAAGCGCATTGAGCAGCATACCCGCCCCAAACAACCCGATAAAATAGGCGAGGTAGCCTGTTGATTGCATGAGTGTGTTCACCTTTAGTAGGAGACTCTCATGGACCAATTCAGGGATGATAGCATCTCTGGATGGGTTAAATAAGGTGCCAAAGGAGGCAGCGGCAAAAACGATGATTGCTAAAGAAAGGGGCGATAGTAGATCAAAAGAATAAAAAATTGGTATAAGTAAAATGAGAAAAAAGCGGGCGATATCACTGATCAGCATGAGGGTCCGGCGACGATAGTAATCCGCCATGACACCGGCAAAAAGCCCAAATAGCAAGGCGGGTACCGTTGCCGCAAATGCGATAAAACCGGTTAGAGAGGGGGAACCCGTAAGCTCCAGCATCAGCCAAATAACGGCCATGTGGGTAATGCTATCCCCAGCCTGGGAGATAACTTGCCCCAACCAGAGAAAACTAATATTCCGATTAACAATGCGTAATTTATTTACTGATTCTTGGGCTTGCACAGGACCTACTGGGACAACTAATCTGTACTTGGAACGGGGAGCAATAGGTCAAAAATTGTACCCACATCAGGGGTACTCGTCACACTGATAAAACCATCATTCCCCTGAATAATACCCTTCACAATAGGAAGGCCAAGACCGGTACCGACGCCTTCTTTTTTAGTCGTAAAAAATGGCTCGAATATTTTTTCCATAACCTCGGCTGAAATACCAGTTCCCGTATCGCCAAGTGAAATTTTAATGTAGTCACCCTGTGGGGCTACTTTTGTACGTCGCCCGGAAGCGATAAAAGTTTCATTGGTCAGCGCAATGGATAGGGTTCCACCCTCGGGCATAGCATCTCTGGCATTGATAATCAAATTGATGAAGGCTTGCTCAAATTGCTTTTGATCAGCAAAAACTTGATTTCCCTGGTGCAGGTCATCTTGAATGAGCAAGGTAATGGTTCTGGTGCAGATTGCCTCAATGATCTCCCGTCTTTCAATCATGAACTCGCTTATATCGAAGACGGTTGGTTTCTGTTCATCTGGTTTACGACTGAATTTGAGGAGTTGCTGAATGACGCCAGCACTATGCTTCGAGTAGGTTTGAATCTGCTGAATAAACTTATATATTTCATGGTCATTTGGCAGTTTCATGGCACAAATATCGGCGTAGCCCATAATGGTCGTTAGCTTGTTATTCAATTCATGAGCAATCCGGCTGGCCATGATGCCAATAACTTCCATTTTCTGAGAAAGCTGTAGCTGTTGTTCTAGAATACGCAGGGGGGTAACATCTTGCACGGTACCTTCGTAATATTGCAGAACACCATCTTCATCCCTATAGCCCTGGATATTTTCTATCACAGAGACCATTTCACCATTTTGGTTGGTCCAATTCGATTCATGAAGATGAACAATGTCATTTTCGTCAGCTGCATCGAGAAGTGATTGGCGAGTTTCGGGGTTTGTGTATCCTAGATCTGAAATATTTTCACCCGTCAGATTGGTGTCTGGATCATAACCCAAAATATCTACAAAGGCTGGGTTGGCCAGGATGATACGTTCATCGGCACTTACCCGGTAATACCCATTTTGCATGGTTGTAAAAATACCTTTAAATAGGTGATTGGCTTCCAGGAGAGCTTCCTGGTAGACCCGCATACCAATTTCCTCGCGGTACCGCAGGAGAGAAATTTCAATGGCTGCCCGCAGATTATCAGCCTGAATAGGTTTGAGGAGATAGCCAAACGGCTCGGTAGATAGTGCCTCATTAAGGGTTTCTTCATCGTTGTCTGTCGTGAGGTAAATAATCGGAATATTGACATGTCGTTTAATCTTAGCGGCAGCTTCTATTCCAGCCCTTCGGGTTTCCATGACCACATCCATGATGATCACATCGGGTTTTAGCTCAAGTGCCTTCTCTTCAGCCTCAGTCTGGGAGGCTGCGACTCCTGCAAGCTCATATCTCATGGATTTTAACATGAGAGTCAGATATTTGCGAAGTGATGGATCATCATCTACTATCAAAACTCGAACGCGTTGACTCATGAAGCGCCTCTTTCCAGAATTATCTGGACTTATTTAAGCGATTTTAAAAACGACTTAGGTACTTTTTCGAGATCTTTCCGAGTGACACTATTGCGGTAGACATCAACAATTTGTGGTGTTATCATTACCAAGAGCTCAGTTTTTTTCTTGGCAGTCAGTGTTGATTTGAACAATTCACCAAGTATGGGGATGGAGCCTAAAATCGGGACTTTCTGAACTGAAACCACATCCGTCTCCTGCATTAGACCACCCAAAATAACAGTCTGACCATTTTTCACGATAACCTCGGTGGCTGCACGACGGGTAGAAATAATGGGAATCCCATCAGGTGTGAGTCCTTGTTGAAAATTGGCTTGAGGTTGAAGTTTGATGGTAACGGTTGAGTCATTGTTCACATGTACTCTTATTGTCAGTTTCACAGTTGCATTTTTGAACTCATAAGAGACCATCCCAAATTCATTTAGCTTGGGGTAAGGGATTTGGTCACCAACTTCAATCTCAGCTTGTTTGTTATCCAGTACCATTAGGTGTGGGGTAGATAAAAGGTTGAGATCATTGGTCTTAGAGAGCATGCCTATGACAATATCTATATCCGCAGCGATGAGTCCCACTCCGAAGCCAGCAGAAATATCAGGTAGAATAGGGATGATCAGGGGCTCAATAAAACTGTTATCTCTGAAACCGAAGTTGGTTCCAAAGACCCCAGACTCTCCATCATTTCCATCTTGCTGGGTAAACCATTGCGTACCCCGCTCATGATCAGTCGAAACAGAAACTTCAACGATGGCACTTTTAATGTGAACTTGTTTGGTGTGGGTGTCGAGCTCTGACATGAGTGCGACAAGTTCGGCGACTTGGCCAGGGGTATCTTGAATGATGACCGTGTTGGTACGTTCATCTCCATAGATTTTTCCTAAATCTTGGGTGAGAAAGGCTGAGATGGTTTCTGCAAGATCTTTTGCCTCTGAAAATTGACAACTGTAAGATGCTATACGTGTTGGAATGGCAATATCATCTTTGTGAGTGACCAGGTATTTTCCTGAATTGCCCAATTGTTGAAACCCCAGATCATAAAGCTCGGTCATGATTGAGAGTGCTTCTAAGGGGGCAATATCTTGAAGGTCTAAAGTGATTTTATTGGTGCGAATCTCAGGGTCTGAAATAAATATCATCCCACTTTTTTCACTGAGTATGCGCAACACATTCTCCAATTTCACCTCTTTTACCTTGATGGCAATCTTGTCGCCCCTTTTTTGAGCGAGTCCAAGTTGGGGTACAAGGATGAGTAGGACAAAAATTATTTGGGCAATGGTCTTCATTGGGCGAAAATCTAGCTTCATATTACTCTCTTTCAATAACGATAGAAAAAATGTCATCATTGTTGGCCAATACAATCATGGTATCCTGGATAGTCTGAACCGTGTAGCCTTTAATTTGGTCACCCTCACCGTAAATATCATTATTCAGAATGGCGTATGGGTTGGATCGATCCCAAATAATACCGTTGATCACTATCTTGGGACGAACGATCCGTTTTTTACGTTTTACGGTTTTCTTCTTAACTCGCTCGGTCTTAACTACTACTTTTGGTTTCTTAACTGGAGGAGGAGCGACATATACACGGACAAAAGGATTACGCAAATTTTTGATAGATTCTTTGGCACTCATGGTATCTATGGCTTCAATAAACTGTAACTCTTCAATCAGTGGAGATGAAACGGAACGAATGGTTAGTTGAAGCGTTTCCAAATCCAAAGCTAAAGTATTTCCGACTTGGCTTGCTACACTCCCAGAAAAGATCCTTTCGTAGGTCCCCGTGAACCAGAGTCCGGCTGAAAGTAGGATAATTACAAGTAGGATGATGGGGAGTGATTTGTTGTTGGTTTTCATTTCTTCCCCTCCTTTGCAACTAATACAGAGATTGTTAAATCGTACCTGCCATAATCTTTACGGTCAAGAGGCTTCATCACCATATCATCTATCAATATCCATTCCGAGTGGTTTTCGAGCAACGATAAGAATTCTAGAAAATCAGGGTATCGTCCAATCATACTTAATCGTATGAGATGAGATTGATATTTTTTCCCCACATTCTTAAACTTGTTCATGGGTTCCAAGGTGATGACTTTGAGCAATGAGGTTGTACAAAATTTATCAATAACTGGAAAAATTGCATTTACGCGCGTGTTTTGCAGTAGTCTTGATTCAAAAACTGCCTCAATTGAATCCAGTTCTTCTAGTTGGATATTTAGGTTTTCAATGGCCATCTCAATATCTAGGCTCACCAGATCAATATATGTTTCTGCCAGTTGATTTTGTCTGAGCACAGCTTCATCGTAGCGTTGACTTTCAGGTAGGATAAGGACCTGAAGTGAAGAGCCTGTGAAGGCAAAATAGATAACAATGGCGGTGACTAGCCATTTCATTTGAATCGCTTCTACCCAGAATTGAAATTGTTTTTTCATTCGTACAAGCCCAGAGAGAATACCAGCTTTAGCCGGTCTTCCTCTTTATAGATTCGGTTATTCTCAACCTTGATAATACTATAATTTGTTGATATGGGCAGGCTGAATAACAGATTACTGCGGAAATTATCCACCGATAGAATGTCTCTGTTGCCACCTTCTATATAGGTAAAACCCTCAATAGTTAGAGCGGGGCCACCCTTTTTCTTTTTTGCATTCTTATTGGCACCAGAATGAATTTTGGTAATCACCAGATCATCTGGTAGTGCTTTCGTGATATCAATGAGCATTCTCCGCCAGACACTGGGGCGGGTCTTGGGTTGCAGGAAGAGAATAGATTGTTTCCTTAAACGATTCCTCACGCCAATCTTCCGCTCAAGAAAGAGCATACGTGGCTCAACACTGGATATTTTTCCTTCGATCCCAGAATTTAGTTCCTCGAAAACATGGGCCATATAAGCCTGGCTTTGATGGGTTCGGTAAAGTACAAACAGTGTGGCCCCAAAAATAATGACGTATAGGAGCAGGCTAAAACGCTTGAGGTGGCGTTTCACTCGATGGTCAGCAGTCGTGCTCAGAAAGTTGAGTTGAAATTCCATGTTATCTCATTGCCAATCCGATTGCAGACGAAAATTGAAAGGCCTTAGAAGGTGTAATTTCAATATTTGGATAATACTCTTGAATGGGATCCCAAATTATAGCCGGAATTTCGATGATATCTTCAGACAAGGTCATAAAGGAGTGAATGAATGAGTCATTCATAAGACCACCCGTTACATATAGTTTCTCAACCTTTTGGCCGGTATTATAGAAATGCCTGAAATTTAATTTCCGAAGGGTGAGGGCCAATTCCTTGAGCTGAGCTGCAATTTTATTGTTTTCCATGTAGAGGGAAGTGAGTGGTTGTCCTGTGGTACTCAATTCAAGCACCCCTCGGCGTAGATACTCGACTTCAACAAAGGGTATATCAGCTGCTTTGGCTATCACCCGATTTAGGGTATTCCCACCAAAGGGCAGGTATAAGAATTCCGGGTGCTGTTTGGTATCTAAAATGGTGTAGTGTGAATTGCTCCCACCCAATTGCAGGATTCCAACTGGTTCTGCGAGTTTCGGATTTGAGCGCATAAATAAATCAACGCTGGGTAGGGTGGTGGTTTCCAGTAAATGCATATTTGTAGAGAGAGATTTGAAAACCTTTTGCAACCAGTCAATCCGGTTTTTTTTGATAACCGCGAGTAATACGTTTACTTTTTTCTTCTGATTGGGAGGGAGGATAGCATAATCAAAATCATATTGATCTACTGGATCCGCCAGGAGGGGTGCGAGTTCCCAAAACAGGGCTTGTTTTAGTTCATGAGTCGCAATTTGAGGTAGCTGGAGAAAAAATAAATTCTGGTATTGGACACTCAGCCCCACATTGATGTCAGCACGTCGATAGGGTACTTCTGACAGAAGTGTTTTTAGTCCTGTCATTATATGCGTTTCATTGACTTCGCGGATATCAGTGACGACATCTTCTTCGAGGAAATCATATTTTATCAGCATCGAATGTTTCTTACTTTTCCGTTTGGTATAGTAAGTTGCCAACTTTATTGAGTTGGTGCCAATATCAATGCCGATCCGTATCTTTTTTGCTTTTGCCACAATCCCTAACTGCTTGGTTTTATTCTACAAATCTATTTGAGTAAGATTATTTCTTTTTATATCTTAATAATATAGAAAAACAGATGATTGATTCTATTAAAAAGGGTCTTAATTTAGGGTTATTTAGGTGAAAAAATATCCTGAGATATGTAAGGAATTCCCTCCTCAATTCACTCACACTTTGGCATAGATCATGTTCTGTGTTTATATGTCTCGGTTCAGTTATATGAAGGGGTTGAGAATCTGCTTAGGTCATTAAGTACGGGATTGATTTATAAGAAAACTAGAATTATACCAATTGTACTTCAAAGGTGCACCATAGCTACCGCTATGCTCCAAATATGATGAACCCGCAAAAAGTCCAATACAATTCACCAGAAATGGCCTAACATCTTTATTATCAACACCATACATGATTTGTACAGATGTTGTTGATAATCAATACTTTGCGTCCTCTGAGCTCGGAGCCTGTCCTGAGCAAGGTCGAAGGGCGGTTAGACTTTTTGCGAGGCCGTCAAATATGAAGTTTGTAAAAGAGCAAAATATTTTGAATCTACACAGCACATCTTGAACTGAAATTGGTATTAGATACTTCAAGCCCTCTGGATAGTATGAATAATCTTGACTACCCAGAAGATTGTAACTTTTTTTGAACAATTGCACAACCGTGTAAACCGTAAAGCACGTCTTATGGTTTTATGAAAATCATATAGAATCTATAAACCACCGTCTAGGGTGCCAAATTGATCCAGAGTACGGTGAGAATTGAGTATATCGCCAGCATCACAAGTGATAGTAAAGTTTAAGCCATTGGCACATAGGTAAGTGTAGGATGAATCAGAAAAGTATTTTCCGGTCATCTCACCATCCTTGATGTCATTCCAATTTGCACCGATCACATAACCTGCTGGATTCGTCGTGGGGAATTCCCCATTAGCACTCGAGTAAATGCGAAGCTGTGTTCTGATACTACTTAGATTTGCATCTGCTTCACACATCCGAGCCTGGGTAATGTTGTTGGTATAGATGGGTATGGCAATAGCAGCCAATACCCCAATTACTACAATTACGATCATTAACTCAACCAGAGAAAAACCTGCCAGGTCGCGTATTGTTCTGAATAAGCTCCTCATGAATCGCCCTCCTGTGTATTGATACGTTCGAAAGAACAGTATCAATTTTGTCGCATCCGACGACTTCTACTTCAAATGATATGCCAAGATAGCCGTAAAATTATAAGTGGTTGTAAATATAGGGAATAGGGGCGTTATATGTGCGATTATTAAGAATAAGAGTAATAATGTGTATTAATAATATGACATGATTATGCTAAAATAGCTTATAAAAATGACATATTATAAAAAAATATATAATACTATTGTGATATATCTATCACAAAATGAATGCCCTCGCTAAGTGACAATGATTATTCCGGTAAAAAAAATCCCCAATAAAAATTGGGGATGGTGTAATTGTGATATGTTAGGAGAGATGGAGCGTGATTAAGTATTTAGGTTCTTCTTGATCCATTTATGAATTCTCCAACGACCAATTTGTTTGGGCCAATCATAGCGATCACGTTGACCAAAGCCACGGGTCCATTGGTAGTAATCATTATTCTCAGTGTCTAGGAAGTCGAAGTCATTGCTAAGGGATACTATACGACCGACGACAGGTCCTGAGATATTTCCATTTCTAAGGTAAATGGTATTCATACAATATATTGCGCCAAGAATAGTTTCATTTCCATACGGGCTTACAAGATCAAATGTCTGATTGGGGTGGGTGAATACCAGTGCGGGTAAAGCTCCTGTAGAATCTGGCGCTGGGGCAGTAATATGATTTTCATCCCAAAGTTTTACATGACGGCCGGTGAATACCAGTGTCCCCGAGTTAATGGTGATATCCTCAAGGATGATATAATCTCCTTCAAAAATATGGATCCCATCTGAGAATATTTCGTTTTCCCAACGGTGGTATCCAAACCAGGTACCGTGTTCACTATGGATTTCTGCTGCATTTTCATAGAAGTAGTCAAGGTCAACTTGTGGTAAAAATCTGAATTTACCGCGGGCCCTATGCTCATCACTTAATCCAAGCAGATTATCGCCCAAGTAAATATCCTCTTCCGCCGCGATTCCGCGGTCAAAGTGTGTATCTTCGGACAAATCTAAAAGAATCTCGGACTCCATCTGGAATTGATCGACACTCACAGATAATATCTGTGTGGTGGAATCCCAGACCGTTGTGATGCCATTAGATGTATAGTTTACGAGTGAGTCAGCACCTGTGTTAATAAGCCAGAGTGTCTCGTTAACTGTTGATTCAACAGCATATTGAAGTTTAATGTTATTGACGGTCTCCAAGGAAGTCGAGCTGGACAAGTAAGAAATATTTAGGACTGCAACTCCTGTAAAGGAGAAAACCACAAAGACCATTATGACTGCAACTAACATTGCGCTAACCCCCTAGGACAATCGTTTGATAAATGTTTAAAAAGTCATAACCCCATAAGATGGAGACTAAAGCAGAGGCAGCGAGTAATTCTGAGAATTGAGGGACAGCTTCACGTGCTTCCTTACGGAAGTATTTTACATTTACACTACCGATGACCGCACCGCCAACAAGGGCAAAGAATAGGGCTATAAGGCCAAGTTCCATTCCCAGAAAAAGGCCAAGTAAAGCACCCAACTTAAGTTCAGTTAATTCAAAGGTACTATCGTTGGTAGCAAAAATTTTGATAAGGTTGTAGATGGCTAAGGCTGAGAACCCAAGAATCATACTTAAGGCAGCCTCGGGGAACCTGTCTGGGTTGTAGGCCAGGAAATGAATGACGGCCAACATACCCATGAGCACGAGTAAACTATCATTAAGCTCTCGTTTTTCCCTGGTTAAGAAAATGATGCCGATTAAAGCCATGCCGTATAAAATCGCCATCGACCCTTCGTAGCTCCACCCAAATTTCCAGATGTAAAAGCCGACCCATAATAATTCAAAAATATCAATTAGTAAATGACGTAGGGGTAAGGGCGCATTGCAATAGGGACATTTACCTCTAGAGTTGAAATAGCTCCAGAAGGGCAGCATGTCTTTCCAGTTCAACTTAGTTGCACATGAAGGACAGTAGGGGGTAGGCGTTGAATAGGTACGTTTTTTGGGGGTTTGATCGATTGTGTTATTGCTTAAAATAGCAAATACAAACCCAAGAAATAAGACACCGAGGATATTAATCATCTCATTAATTCCTCAACGTGATTGACCATTCTAAGGCCAATGTATCCCCTGTGGAACAGAGGTTCATATTTAAATTTAATAGTTTCCCAAAGTTACCCGTCTGTTCTGTAAAGACGAGATCAGATATTTCTGCATCGATTGGGGTATGGGTTGTAGAATCAACCATCCACTGAAAAATATTTTCAACTAAGGAGATGTGATAAACAGTGGAATCAGCATCAACTGCTCTTAGGATAGACCCTGAAGTGCTGGTGGTTGAATTTGCTTCAGCTGCTTCATCGGTAAAAATTTGCATTGAGTCACTGATAGTGCTCGTGAGCCTAGTGCGGACATAACGATCAATAAGGACTTGATCGTATCCTAGTCCAACTCGTGTATTGGTTTTCGTTAACTCCGACCGGCTAAACACTATCACAGAAGAAAATCCCAACATAAGAATCATACTTGCTGCCATGGCAGAGATAAGTTCTGAAAGCGTAAAGCCACTGTTTGTGTGACGGACTCGCATTAGTAAGCCCAACTCCGTTCTTCAGAAAAACTACAGGACAAACTATCAGTTACGTTAGCAGTGTTAAACCAGGCAAACTTGACCATCACTTGCAAATAATCTGGGGTGGTGGTATCTGTCGGAGCGAGGCCATCAGCTGTATCATCAATGGCTGTAATTATAGTAGTACGAAACCCCCGAATTCCGCTAAGAGTCAGGGGTCTCGAAGTTTCTGAAAGGCTATCTTGAAGTGAATCATAACCAAGGTCGATCGCTTTTTCCATTCGCGAGGCCATATTTGCCCATGCGAGTTGAGAGCGAATCCCTTTCTCGATCTCCCAGCGACTGACGACGTAGTACTGTGCAGTACCTAGTACGATAATCGCAAGGAGAGTAGCTGAGACCATAACCTCAACGAGAGTGTAACCTTGATTGTTAGAAAACATTAGATAACCTTTATCAGCATGGTCTAAACTCGGAGTTTAGATACCACCTGTAAGAGTTCCAGCCTGGTTCAAAGAACGATCTGAATTCAGTATTTCACCTGCAGCACATGTAATGGTATAGCTAGAGCCATCGGCGCTTAAGTAGGTAAAAGATGAGTCTACAAAATATCGACCGGTAATCTCACCAGTTTTAATATCATTCCAGTCTGCTCCAATTACATAACCAGCTGGGCTAATTGTAGGATATTCACCTTCTTCTCCATAAAAAACACGGAGCTGAGTTCTAATACTACCAAGAGAAGCATCAGCTTCACTCATTTTTGCTTTTGTTACATTGTTGTTATAGATCGGTACAGCCACTGCTGCTAATACACCGATGATTACGATAACGATCATTAACTCAACTAGGGAAAAACCACTGTTCTTTTTCATTTTGTATCCTCCTCTTAGGATGTTTTGATAAAATGCGTTTTGACATTTACTTGATTTGTTTTGGTATTTGTTCGTTTGAAACATGCCCTTATATGTTCAAAGGGCGTGCCAAGACATGAATGTGACCATAAAGTCATTAAATACATTATGATAGATATGTAATAAATATATTCATGGTAATCGACTTGTCATATATATAATGACGGAAAATATTTTTTGCAAACAAATATGTCATATATATAGTACATACAGGAAAATAATTCACATTTAATTTAATAATATGACACTATAATTATAAAGATATACAAATATAAAACAGTATAAATATAATATATATAATAAGTTATATGTGTGTCATATTATTATGATTATGAGAAAGGGATAATTGATATCGCCCTTAGGTATATCTAAAAATATCCAAATATATTGTCACATGTAATTATTATATGACATATTAGTATGAATAAGAAATGGAATACCACACCTATATATAATAGATAACGATAATATAAGGTATCGATATCAATAAATACTAATGAATATAGCTAGATGTGTATATCTGCTGTAATAACTGTGAAATATGCATGATGTTTCGTCTGGATTTGCAGCGCCAGGCAAAATAATGATTTAAGCTGTGGAAAGGAGAGGGTAAAGCACTAATACCAATTTCAGCTCCAATTGCGTGGTCTGTGTCATACTTCGACTAGCTCAGTAAGACACGCTATTTAGTCTCCCTGAGGATCTCGAAGGGTAATGATATCCTAACTTAAAAGAGGCATTTGGAACTGAATTTAGTATAACTCCAGAAGGATTAGTGAATAGCTGAACTCATTTGGAAGATTGGCAGATAGAGTGTCACGATAATAATACTGATGATGACACCGAGCCCCCCCATTACAATTGGTTCAATTGTCTTGGAGAGTTTGTCGACAGCGGCATTAAAGTCAGCCTCATGGAACTCAGATATTTTTTCAAGCATTATGGCAAGTGCACCTGATTTTTCACCAACTGATATCATCGAACTCACCATCACGGGAAAGATATTATTATACTTTGCTAGTTGACCACCTAGACTACGACCATGTGAGATTTGCGTGGCGACATTATCTGTAATTTCTTTGATATAGACATTATCTGCAGTATCCCCCGCAATTTTCAGAGCATTAATAATAGAAACCTCGGCTCGGATCAAAACGGATAGGGTTTTTGCAAATCGTGAGATCATGGATTTATGAATTATATGACCGGCAACGGGAAGTTTAAATACATGTTTATCTAAAAACATTCGCCCACCTGGTGAAGTCTTAAAGGCTTTAAAACCAATCCATATTCCACCACCGACCAGGGCTTCTAGTATAATATATGAACTCATGAATTCGCTTATATCGATCATGATTTGTGTTGATGCAGGTAGCTTTGCCCCAAAACTATCAAAGATATCAGCAAATTTAGGCATGAGCCCAAACATAACACCTGCCAGGACGACTGCAAAAAAACCTGCAATGAATTTAGGATAACTGGTGGCAGAGCTTAGTCGTTTCCGGACATCATCTTCTTTTTCAATGTAGACAGCAATTTGAGTTAAAATCTGATCGAGTCCTCCACCCATTTCCGCAGCATGGACTAGTGAGATGACAAACCCGGGAAAAATATTGCGGTGTTCTGCAAGTGCATCAGAAAATGGATGCCCAGCTTTAACAAATACAAGAATCTCCCCTAAAGCTTTTTGGAAGGTTTTGTCATCAAATTGCAGCTGTACAATTGAGATGGCTTCCACAAGTTGAATACCAGCATCCAGCAGTGTCGATAATTCTCTAAAAAATATAACTTTTAATGCTGGATCTACTTTGGGAGGAGTAAGATTAATCTCACTGAGCTTCCAGGATCGCTTTTTGCGACGTATGGGTTCAATACTAACAGGTTTGAGTCCCATTTTTCGAAGTTCAACACCCACTTCTTCACGGGTATAGCCACCGAGCGTTCCTTCTTTCCGTTTCCCTTTTTGGTCTACGGCGATATATCTAAAGTTACCCATTAGGCGACCCTTATGATTTCATCAAGAGTTGTCAAACCCTTTTGAGCGCGGATGATACCTTCCCTGAAAATTGATAATGTCCCTGCTTCTTCGGCAGCCTTACGAATTTCTAGTTCTGATGCATCAGCAATGATGAGCTCTTTGATGGTCGCATCCATAAATAATAGTTCATGAATTCCAAAACGACCCCAATACCCTGATCCGGAACATTGCTTGCAGCCCTTGCCTTTATAGTATGTGTGGGTAGATATATCAATTCCTTGACGCTTCATGAATAGCTTCATGTCAGAAGACGGCTCATGTGGCTCTCGACAGCTACTACATACCCTACGAACCAAGCGCTGAGCGACAATTACTGATACAGAAGAAACAATCAGGTATTTATCAATACCCATATTTAATAATCTGATGATTGTCGCAACTGAGTTATTGGTATGGAGGGTACTCAAAACCATGTGGCCCGTTAAGGCTGCTTTAATGGCAATTTCAGCAGTCTCTAGATCTCTGATTTCACCAACCATTACAATGTCAGGATCCTGGCGCAGAATAGACCGTAGGGCTGAAGCAAATGTTAAACCCACATTTGGACGTGCCTGTACTTGATTGATTCCAGCTAGACGGTATTCCACAGGATCTTCAACTGTAATTATGTTTAATTGTGGACTATTGACGAAGTTTAGAACAGAATAAAGGGTTGTCGTTTTTCCTGATCCTGTTGGCCCCGTAACCAAGATCATACCCGTTGCAGCCTTGGCTTTTTCTTTAAGTTGACTCAACTTTTCACCTGGGAAACCGAGATCATCAAGATTGAGCGATATTGAACCCTGATCCAAAATACGCATTACGATTTTTTCACCGTAGATACCAGGGATGGTCGAACACCTAACATCTACACTACGACCCATAATTTTGAATTTTACCCGGCCATCCTGAGGAATGCGACGTTCGGCAATGTCCAGGTCTGCTAAAATTTTGATACGGGCAATGACACCTGATTGCAGACGACGGTTCGCTGGGGGAAACTCTCGCAACATTCCATCAATTCTAAGTCTGATGCGAAGGTCATTCTCCTGGGGCTCAATATGAATATCACTGGCTCGCTCTTGAATCGCTTGAACCAATAGTGAGTTGACAAAAACAACAGCTGGTGCATCTGTTGCAGCCGTCCTGAGAATGTCAATGCTATCTTCATCAAACTCTTCTTCCTCATCCAGGTCATCCTCAACCTCGACCAGATCCTGAAGTGTGTCCTCAAAGGCATTTTTATCGGAAAATATGGTTCCTATAGCAAATTCTATATCATCAGGCTCAGCCCAGACTGTCTCAATTTCTTTTTTAATCTTTCCGCGGATTATCTGCAGCGCAACCATATCAAGGGGGTCAGCCATGGCCAGAATGACAGTGCCATCTTCTTTTTCTTCCACAGGAACGATACGGTGGAACTGACAAACTTCTTCAGAAATCTTTAAAGCGATCCCCGTTGCAAAAGAGACAACACCCTTCAGACTGGCCCGTTTGAGACCAAAGGTATTATAAATCTCTGCAATGCTCTCTGATTGGATGGCATTAATGCTTGGAGATGTTTCTTCTTTAACTATTTCCATTTCACTTTCTCAATAACAGAAAAGGTTGTCATTAAATACTTACGTTTTATAGCCGATTAATATAATGAAATGTAAAAAGATATGCGCATAAGAATTATGTCGCTTTTTTACTACAGAAAAAACAAGATTATGAATCCAGTTAATTCTGTATTCCTAATTTCTTCAACTTTAAATGAAGATGTTGTCGACTGAGACCTGCTGCCTGAGCTGCTTTACTAATATTGAGCTCTGCACGCTGGAGCAAAGCTTGAAAATAAATCTTTTCAAATTCCTCTTTTGCATCTGAGTAAGTCTCACCATGTTCATGATCAATGGTCATGGTCATGGTTCCTCCACCACTCAAAAGGTGAGTAGGCAAATCTGAGACAGCAATTGTGTCTCCCTTGCACATAATCATGGCGTTTTCTAATACGTTAACCAGCTCTCGGATATTTCCTGGCCACTCATAGACATTAAAAACTTGGAATGCCTTGGGAGCAATCCGCGTTACATTTTTACCCATAGCCTCAGAAAGACGTTTTAGATGATACTCAATGATAACAGGCAAATCTTCCCTGCGATCCCGCAAGGGTGGAATTTCAATGTGGAAGACATTTAAACGGAAATACAGATCCTCACGAAATCTGCCTTGCTTGACTAATTCACCGATATTCTGATTCGTTGCAGCGACTACCCGTAGGTTCAAGGGTAGCTCAATTGTACCACCGACACGCCGAATAGCACTTGTTTCTAGCACACGCAGCAATTGGATCTGAAATTCGGGAGTTGTCTCAGTGATCTCATCCAGGAAAATGGTCCCATTGTGTGATTCTTCAAAAACACCCTTTTTGCGCTCACTGGCACCTGTGAAAGAGCCTTTTTCATGTCCAAATAAAGTGCTCTCGAGCAAGGTTGCTGGAATACTACCACAGTTAATGGGTATAAAAGGACCTTTTGCATTGCGACTTTGGGCATGCACTAAACGCGCCCCTACCTCTTTACCTGTACCTGATTCACCCGTAAGCAATACAGTGGTGTTATAGTCTGCGACGGTTCCGATTTTCTCAAGAATTCGCTGCATAACCGCAGAATGGGCTTCGATGTCTAAATAATCAGTATGGCGCTTTAACTCTTTACGGAGAGCAATATTCTCACTTCGAATGCGTTTTTCGGATAAGCCACGAGATATTCTGATTTGTAATTGATTCAGATCAATGATCGGTTTTGCAAGATAGTCGTATGCACCATGTTGGATACATTTAACAACGATATCAGTGTCCTGAATGGCACTTACCATAATGACAATCAGTTCAGGACTCTTCTGTTTGAATTGCTCAAGTAGTTTTAAACCACTTATGCGAGGCATATTGATATCTAATACAGCAACATCAATGTCTTCTGCCTCAAAAATATCGATGGCATCTTCAGGAGTGATAGCCGTAAATATATGATACCCTAGATCACCTAGGAAATTTTCAAATAGATGGGTGATATCCGGTTCATCATCAACGATTAGAATTCGTGCTAAGGTTTTGGATTTTGCATTCATAACAGTTTGTACCTGCAGATTTATATGTCACTTTTTGTTAAAACATTTATTCACGATATGAATTCCTGTCAATATATATGAGATTATGTAAATGTGTAGTATATATAAGACAATTGTAAGATAATCTTTCCCATGTGACAATTCTCACATCGAATTCTCGGGAAAATTAGGGGGGACTAATACAAGTTGTTGATAATTAAGAACTAGAGGGCTTATTGATTAGAGGATTTGCAGTCAAACAGGTTTCCCACCAACCCAGTCCAGTTGGATTCATTAGGTGTTTGAGAGAAGTTTGGCTTAGAACATGATCAAGTACAGATTGGATTGCACACCAGAAGGAACGGACCGTGCATTGGTCAAAATGGGTGCAGACTTCACCTGTACCAGAAAAATGATCACAAAATCCTTGACCAAAAAGTTTCCCGCCAAGAACCTCAAAAACATCACTTAGCATGATGTCCTCAGGAGCTCTAGCCAAGGTATAGCCACCATCTTTACCTCTGCTACTTTCAACAAATCCATTGATACGCAGAATTCTTACAAGTTTGGCAGTGTTGGATGGACTAATCTGTTCAGCCTGGCTAATCGAGGAGATGCTACTACCGCCCCGTTCGCTGGTGCGACCAATATGTAAGAGGCAACGGACACCATACTCTTCTTGAGCACTTATTTTCATCGCTAATCAGTTCTTCTAGGGATCAAATTCATAAGGGGATATGCTTCTATTCTACAACAGTCCAAGCTGTAAAAGGCCAGCTTCTGTAATCATGTCCTTGTGCCATTGGGGTTCCCAGACAACTTCAACATCTGCAAATTCAAGCTCTGGGATGCTTTGGAGAATTTGTTGTTTAACTGAAACAGGCAACGAACCAGCCACGGGACAATTGGGAGCAGTTAAAGACATCTTAACATAGGCCTCAAGCTCTTCTGTGACCTTTACGTCATAGATCAATCCAAGATCATAAATGTTGACCGGTATTTCCGGATCATAGATTGTCTTGATAACATTGACGATTTTTTCTTCGATCGCTTTGAGGTCGATCTCAGGTATATTCTCATTCATAATTGAATCCAATAACTAATCTTCGGTTTGAGCTGTTTCAATTTCACTGTCTAAAGCATTCATCAACGTATGCCACGAAAGGCTGGCACATTTTACCCGCGCTGGAAATTCTTGAACCCCAGCAAAGACAGCCAGTTTCCCCATATCATCTATTTGTTCTTCACTTATCGGTATTCCCGTAACCAGGTCGTGAAAATCATTAAAGAAATGGCGTGTATCTGAAAGTGTTTTCCCTTTTAAAAATTGGGTCATAATACTTGCCGATGAAGTAGAAATAGCACAGCCACTCCCCGTAAAGGCAATATCTTTGATAACATCATCTACAACCTCGATAAAAAGTTCGAGTTTGTCACCGCACAAAGGGTTGTGTCCATTGGCGTGGTGAGAATGATTTTCAAGTTTTCCAAAATTGCGTGGGTTTTTATTGTGATCCAGGATTACTTCCTGATACAATTCGCGTAAATCTGACATCAGCCCAACAGTTCCTTTACATTTTCAATCGATATAACAATTTGATCAATCTCAGCCTCTGTATTATAAAAAGACAAAGAAACTCGGGTAGTAGCTGGGATCTTATAGTGGTCCATAACAGGTTGTGAGCAATGGTGTCCCGTCCGGACAGCCACGCCATCCATATCCATAATGGTGCCCACATCGTGGGGATGTATCCCCGCCAGGGTAAAGGAAATCACGCTTCCTTTATTCTTTGCTTGACCAATTATTTCTAAACCATCAATCCGATTGAATTGCTCAGTTGCATACGCCAACAAATCTCTCTCGTAATGATCAATCTCGACAATTCCAAGTTCTGAAACATAATCGAGTGCCGCTGCCAAACCAATTGCACCGGCAATATTTGGAGTCCCTGCTTCAAATTTATACGGAATCTCATTATACTCCGTTTTCTCAAAACTGACGCTTACGATCATATCACCACCACCCTGATAGGGACGCATTGACTGAAGGTGTTGAGCTTTGGCATGTAACACCCCAATGCCAGTTGGCCCATAAACTTTGTGGCCTGAGAAGACAAAAAAGTCACAATCCAGAGCCTGTACATCAATAGGAATATGAGCAATTGACTGGGCACCATCTATCAATACAGGAATATCTCTGGCGTGTGCCTTCTCAATTACCTCCCCAACATCGTTGATGGTTCCCAAAGCATTCGACATGTGGGTGATTGCAACCAATTTGACTTTTGGACCCAAAAGTGAGTCCAACTTAGACAAATCAAGCTCTCCTGAATCAAGAATGGGAAGTATGCTGAGCTTAGCACCCTGCCGTTCAGCCAACAGCTGCCAGGGAATAATATTTGAATGATGCTCCATTTCTGAGAGCACGATTTCATCCCCTTGCTCAAGAATTGGCTCTAAGAAGCTACTGGCAACCAGGTTTATGCCCTCAGTGGCACCGCGTACAAAGACAATTTCTTTTGAATCCCCTGCGTTAATAAAGTTTCCAACCGTTTTACGGGCACCCTCATAAAGAGCAGTTGATTTTTGACTCAGGTGATGAACCCCACGATGAATATTGGCGTAGCTCTCCGAATAAAGACCGGATATTGAATCAATAACTGATTGCGGTTTCTGGGTTGAAGCTGCATTGTCAACATAAATCAACGGTTTTCCGTGTATATCCACATCTAAAATGGGGAAGTCAGAGCGGATTTTCTTGAGGTCAAACATTAATGGATGTTACTTTACTTAATTGCTCAGATATGGCGACTTGTATATGCTCTCGTAAAGACTCGATTTGAATCTCATCTGTAATCTCTGCTGCAAAAGCTCTGGTCAACATAAGGGCTGCATCGGACTTTGAGATACCGCGGGACTGCAGGTAGAATATTGCGTTATCATCTAACTCACCAATGGTGGCACCATGAGCACATTTTACATCATCGGCAAAAATCTCTAGTTGAGGTTTTGTATCGATTCGGGCAGCCCGTGATAAGAGTAAATTCTTATTTGATTGCTGAGCATCTGTACGTTGGGCATGCTCCCGAACCAGGACCATTCCATTGAAGACCCCTCTTGAGTGGTCATTCATCACTCCACGGAAATGTTGGTCACTTTTACAATCAGGGTGGGCATGATCTAAATACGTTCGGATATCCAAATGCTGATCATCTTTCCCAAGATAAATTCCCCGCAATATTGCTTCAGCATCACTTCCTGTAAATTTAACCTCTAGATTTGAGCGGGTTAAGTGAGAACCCAATAAGTATTGATGAGCTCTAAAAGACGCTGATGGACCTACTTGAGCTGAAGTGTTAGAGATATGATCAGTTTCAGCAGATTCTAGCCCAAGCTTATATAAATCCAATTGAGCACCCTCATCAAGGAGGATGGCGTCTAGCGGAAGTGTGGTAGCCTTTGATTTGGTGGAGGAAGCAAACTGCTGGACAATGGTTAATTTGCTATTGGCCTGCTGATGGACCACTGTCACACCACTGGAGAACGTGACACTCTCCTTACTGGAACTCAGATGGAGAATATGCAGTGGTAGTTTTAACTCAATATTTTGATCGACCTGGATGTAAAGTCCTGAGGAGCAAAACCCCAGTGCCATCTGCTGAAATATAGTGTCATCTGTAAATTGAACATTTGCCAGGATATCTTCGACACGACTCAATTCAGTTGGATTCAGACTCTCCAATGTGTGGATATGTAAACCTTCTGCCAAACCCGATCCAACGCTATCAGAGTATTCTTGTGAAAATTTTCCATCGATAAAAACAAGGTGAGTTGCCTCAGGCAGGACCTGTTTTAGCTCATCAACCTGAGCAGCCTTAATTTTCGGAGTTTCATCTGATCCAAAATCACGGCTCAGAACTTCTTTGAGAGGTGTGTAGCGCCATTCCTCATCTTTTCGGGTGGGAAAGCCGTTTGATCCGAGTGCTTCCAGTTGAGTAGCTCGAAATTCAGGTGAGAGCACGAGTTGATCATCGTCTCTGCCCCGGACCTGATCCTGGAACCAATCTTTAAGGTTTTTTGTGGTATCAATCACTTTGACTCTCCAGTTAGGCCGGGGTTCCAGCTGATTCTAACAACCAGTCGTAGCCACGCTCTTCAAGTTCTAAGGCCAGGTCTTTTGTCCCTGATTTGATGATTTGCCCATTAGAAAGTACGTGTACAAAATCTGGAACGATATAGTCCAGTAATCTCTGGTAATGGGTGATAACCACAAAAGCATTGGATTCTGACCGTAATTTATTGACGCCACCAGCTACGATTCGCAATGCATCGATATCAAGTCCTGAATCGGTCTCATCTAGAATAGCTAGCTCGGGATTTAGGACGGCCATCTGCAAAATCTCATTCCGTTTCTTCTCACCACCGGAAAAACCCTGATTCACCGGTCGTCTTAGCAAATCCTGTTTCATTTCTACAAGATTCATCTGCTTCTTAATTAGACTTAAGAAATCGATGGCATCTAATTCTTCTTCACCACGATGCTTACGGATTTCATTCAAGGCCTTCTTAAGAAAGGAAGTGTTGTTGACGCCAGGAATTTCAATCGGATACTGAAAAGCGAGGAATAGACCTTCTCTAGCGCGAATTTCAGGGGCTAGGCTTAGTAAGTCTACGTCTTTATAGGTGGCTGAACCAGAATCAATCTGATAACCATCCCGACCGGAAAGAACGTGGGCCAAGGTACTTTTACCAGATCCGTTCGGACCCATAATGGCATGTATTTCACCAGCCTTAACTTCAAGATTGAGGCCATTAAGGATCTGTTTCCCCTCAACTGAGACATGTAAATCTTTAATCGATAACATTTATAAAAATTCTCCTAAACACTTTATACTATTGAGACAGTAATTCTTGTTTCCTTTCGCAGGGACCGCAAAGAGCGCAGAGTCAAACAAAGGACTCAAAATGCTTCGACCGACTCCACAAAACACAACCCAAAATTCATTACCCCATCAAACTCACGAACTCATCAAACCCACAAAACTCATAGAACTCATCAACTCATCAAACTCATCAAACTCATCAAACCCACAAAACTCATAGAACTCATCAACTCATCAACTCATCAAACTCATCAAACTCACGAACTCATCAACTCATCAAACTCACGAACTCATCAAACCCACAAAACTCATAGAACTCATCAACTCATCAAACTCACGAACTCATCAAACCCACAAAACTCATAGAACTCATCAACTCATCAAACTCACGAACTCATAGAACTCACAAAACTCATAGAACTCATCAACTCATCAAACTCATCAAACTCATCAAACTCACGAACTCATCAAACCCACAAAACTCATAGAACTCATCAACTCATCAAACTCACGAACTCATCAAACCCACAAAACTCATAGAACTCATCAACTCATCAAACTCACGAACTCA
>Ga0307988_1000301_pt1 | contig 36351 bp, 32 predicted proteins | sample EllFjometagen183_FD_203166 | JGI IMG/M metagenome (GOLD analysis project Ga0307988, IMG submission 203166) | Marine microbial communities from Ellis Fjord, Antarctic Ocean - #183 | ecosystem: Environmental > Aquatic > Marine > Unclassified | place: Southern Ocean | collected 2014-10-08 | reverse complement strand
GCAACGCCCCTGGAAAAAAAATCGTGGCAGTGGTGGGAGCTGCCCATGTCCCTGGAATTAAAAAATATATGGCTGATGACAAACCCATTGACCTGGCTGTACTTAACCGAATTCCTCCGGCAGGGAATATGGGTAAAATATTGAAATGGCTGATTCCAGGCCTTATTTTTCTTCTTTTTGCAGCCGGCTTCATGATGGAAGGCAAAAATGCAGGCGCTGACATGATCTGGATATGGATTGCAGCAAATGGTATTTTTGCAGGACTTGGCGCCCTTCTGGCCCTGGCCCACCCCTATACCATAATCTCATCCATAGTTGCAGCCCCCTTAACTTCCTTAAACCCCATGATCGCGGCCGGATGGGTATCAGGGCTTGTGGAAGCCTTTTCCCGCAAACCCAAGGTCAGAGACCTGGAAGCCATTCCCCATGATATTGTATCCATAAAAGGTTTCTGGCGGAACAATGTCACAAGAATTCTGCTGGTGGTTATTTTCACAAACCTGGGGTCCACCATAGGCACCATGACAGCCGTACCCCTGATGTTGAAATTGATCTCCTGATTCCAGACCCAGGACTTGAAAAATACTCTATTTCACCCTGGCTGAAAACCCCAAAATATTTTCAGGAATCCCTGATTTTTCAGATAGATATACCATTGCCTTTTGATCATTCCTTTGATATTGTCAAGGGTATAGTGCCTCTTGTTTACAACATCTTTTATTTGCGAAATTCAAAAAAATTTGCACCTTGGGAAACAAGAGAATCAAATCTAAAAATATAGAGAGAAAATATGCTGGACAGAATAAGCCCGGATAAAACAAAAGCATGGAAAAAACTGGCTGACCATTATCACCAGACAAAAGATGTTCACATGAAAGATCTTTTTCTCAAAGATCCCCAAAGATTTGAAAAATTTTCCATAAGGTTTGATTCGATCCTTGTTGATTATTCCAAAAACAGAATTAATGGACAGACCGTAAAGCTTCTGACAGATCTTGCTGAAGAGGTCAGACTCCAGGATGCCATTAATAAAATGTTTTCCGGCAATTATATTAATGAGACAGAAAATCGGCCTGTCCTGCATACGGCATTAAGAAATCTGGATAATAAACCCGTGTTTGTTGACGGCAAGGATATAATGCCTGGTATCAATTCTGTACTCACAAAAATGAAAACCTTTTCTTCAGAGATTATCTCAGGCCAATGGAAAGGATATACCAGAAAAAAAGTTACAGATATCGTTAATATTGGGATTGGGGGTTCTGACCTGGGACCTGTGATGGTTACAGAATGCCTTAAACCCTATGCCCAGGAAGGACTATCTGTTCATTTTGTATCAAATATTGACGGAACTGTAATCATTGAAACCCTGAAAAATCTTGACCCTGAGACCACTCTGTTTATGATCGCTTCCAAAACCTTTACAACCCAGGAAACAATGACCAATGCTTTTACAGCAAGGGAATGGTTTTTGAACCATGCAAAAGAAAAAGCCCATATAGCCCGGCATTTTATAGCCATATCCACAAACGCAAAGGGTGTTCAGGAATTTGGAATTGATGCAAACAACATGTTTGAATTCTGGGACTGGGTGGGAGGGCGATATTCCCTATGGTCTTCCATCGGCCTTTCCATTGCCTGTTATATCGGTTTTAAGAACTTTGAAGATCTGCTTGCGGGTGCATTTGACATGGACCAGCACTTCAAAAAAACTGCATTTCACAAAAACATACCCGTGATACTGGGATTAATTGGAATCTGGTACAATAATTTTTTTAAAGCAGAAACAGAAGTCATTTTACCCTATGATCAATATATGCACAGGTTTCCTGCCTACTTACAGCAGGGCAATATGGAAAGCAATGGTAAAGCAATGGATAGAAATGGAAAAAATGTTCACTATCAAACCGGTCCTGTTATATGGGGTGAACCAGGGACAAACGGCCAGCATGCTTTTTACCAGCTTATTCACCAGGGAACAAAGCTTATTCCAGCGGATTTTCTGGCCCCTGCACTGAGCCATAATCCTGTTGGCGATCATCATAAAATTCTGCTGTCAAATTTTTTCGCCCAGACCCAGGCCCTTTTAAACGGGAAACCCCGGGAAAAAGTTGTTGATGAGCTTAAAGAGGCAGGCAAAAGCCATGAAGAGATTCAAGCCATTGCACCCCATAAAATTTTTCCAGGCAACCGCCCGTCAAACTCAATACTATTTAAAAAACTTTCGCCCAGGGTTCTTGGAAGCCTTATTGCAATGTATGAACACAAAATATTTGTTCAGGGTGTTATCTGGAATATTTTCAGCTTTGACCAATGGGGTGTTGAATTAGGCAAGCAGCTGGCCAAAGAAATCCTTCCTGAATTAAAAAATGACAAACCGATTACATCCCATGATTCTTCCACAAACGGATTAATAGACACCTTTAAAAAGTGGTTGTAAAACCTTAGAATTTCTTCCGGATCAATGTTGAGATAAAATGGTACTGCATAATATTTGCCTTCGGATGTGGGAACAGCCATTATATTCCAGGACCTATGTTTCATCTTGCTTTTCATATCTTCTTCGGGCATGATTGGATCATTTCTTTGGTTTAATCTGCTCTGATTAAAAGAATGGAGTCTTTGAACATGGATATCTTTGTTGCCCGGCAGCCGGTTTTTACTAAAAAAAAAAAGATATTCGGATATGAACTCCTCTTCAGACTCGGCCTTGAAAATGTATTCCCGGATATTGACGGTGATGCAGCCACATCCAAATTGTTGACCAATACATTTTTTTCCTTTGAACTCAAAGAGATCCTGGCTGGCAAACCAGGACTGGTAAATTTTACCAGAAATCTCATCCTCCAGAAAATCCCTTTGCTCTTTCCAAAGGAGCATATTATCATTGAGGTATTGGAAAATATTGAACCTGAACCAGAAGTAATAAAATCATTAAAGGAGCTCCGACAAAAGGGATTCCGCATTGCTTTGGACGATTTTAATTACGATAAAAAATTTTTACCCATGGTCGCCCTTTGCTCCATCATCAAATTTGACATCATTGCCACCCCTCTGGATACACTTGGTCCTGTATTCAAGGCCATTGAATCCCAGCATCCCATATGCCTGCTGGCAGAAAAAATAGAGACCTACCAGGAATTTGAAAAGGCCAGGGAAATGGGCTTTCATCTGTTCCAGGGTTATTTTTTCTCAAAACCTCAAATCCTCTCTAAAAAGGATATTTCATCGGCTCAGATCACGAAACTGAACCTGATAAACGAATTTGGACGTCCCCAGCTTGATTTACCCAAAATAGAAGATTTAATCAAAAAAGATTTATCTGTCTCTTTTAAGCTGCTCAAATTTATTAATTCCGCCTATTTTAAACGACCAACACCCATAAACACCATTAAGGATGCCATGACCTTCCTGGGGACAGATGAACTGAAAAAATTCATCCACGTGGCAGTGATATCTGATCTCAGTGAAAACAAACCCAATGAACTGATCCGATCCTCAGTAATCCGGGCCAGGATGTGCGAACTATGCGGCAGAATGCTGAAAACCCATTTTACAACTGATGAATTGTTCACCATTGGCCTGTTTTCATACCTGGACGCGATCCTGGACAACCCCATGAAAAAGATCCTTGTCAACATCAGTTTTTCAGACAAGGTTAAAGATGCCCTTCTGGGAAGGGACAGGCAATACAATCAGATTAATACTTTGGTGACAAGTTTTGAAAAAGGTGAATGGGACAATCGCCTCTACAAACTGATGGACGGCCGGAAAATCATTGAAAAACTACCGGAATTTTACCTGGATGCCATACACATGGCAGATTCTTTTTTCATCTGACCTGGGACATTGCCTGATGCCTGATACCTGATGCCATGCAGATACCATGCAGATCTGACCAGGGCCTCACCTGGACTCTGCAAATTTCTGTATACAGGCTGGATAGAGTTGCCACTCTTTTTCAAGGCCTTTCCTCTTGATATCATCCAGGGTATCACCCTCTTCAATTTCAAAGGCTTCCTGACCGATAATGGGGCCTGTATCCTCACCATAATCAATAAAATGAACAGTACATCCGGCTACCTTGCACCCATACCGAAAGGTATCTCCATATCCGTCGGTTCCCGGGAAGGACGGCAAAAGAGCCGGGTGGATATTCATGATCCTGTATTGACCCGGCTCTATATTTAAGCGATCAATAAAATAAGGAGTCAGCACCCGCATGAACCCTGCCAGGACCAGAAGGTCCAGATCATAGGCCAGGATGTGATCCAAAAGCTTTTTTTCAGCGATTGCCCTGGATTGTAAAAAAAATCGGACCTGATCGTTTATAGTATCCTTGTCTGATAATTCTGTATTCGCCGATTGCAGGTTAGTTGATGGAGAATTTATCAATTGCTGTTTTTTCAGGATAGCACCATAATCAAAATCAGTGGGAAGGTCTGACTGGCTGATGTCTTTTTTACAGGACTGAATAATTTGAGAGTAGTCCACAACAAAGGTATCAATACCATTTTTTTTTGCCCGCTCAAGACCTTTAACTCCTGGGGTGTCTGAACCTGTAAAAAGGATTCTGGCATTTATACTGCCGGCCTTGCATGCATCAATAATGGCCTGTAGATTGCTGCCGCCTCCGGAAATCAAAGTTCCCACATTGAGGATTCCTGCCATACTTTTCCCTCCTGTTGACAAATTGTTAATTATTTCCGTAACCGTTCTGGACTCCGCAGTCCGGACATTTCCAAGTAACCCCGTTGCAGGTCATACCCCATAGGTTCTCATGCATGCATGACTGGCAAATGGCAAACCCACAGCGGCACTGCCAGCAGAACACAAACTCCCCCTGGCAGCAATGGCAATGCTTACTATTTTTTTGCCTGCGCTTATCCCTTCTGGTATGAACTTTTCCCTTCATCATATAAATATACTTCTCCTTTTTTTAAAAAGATAGTATATATGCCCTGCATTAAAGAAAAATTCAATATCCAATAGGGGTGATAGTAAAAATGCCAGAAAAAAAAAAGATATTTCTAATTGACGGCAGTGCGTTTTTATACCGGGCATTCCATGCCATTCGCTCTTTAAGCACTGCCAATGGACATCCCACCAATGCGACCTTTGGATTCACAAGAATTCTTCTCAAATTATTAAAGGATAACACCCCTGAATATGCTGTGGTGTTTTTTGATGTCAAAGGCCCCACCTTCCGCCACACCATGTATGAAAAATACAAGGCCAACCGCCCCCCCATGCCTGAAGAACTTGTGGTCCAGATACCGGATGTCAAAAAAATGATATCTGCTTTAAATATTCCCATTATCCAAAAAATCGGTTTTGAGGCAGATGATCTGGTGGGCACCTATGCCGATCTTGCACAGAAACAGGGATTCCAGGTAATTATGGTCACAGGGGACAAAGATTTTATCCAGCTTATCACCGATGATTGCCAGCTTTGGGATCCCATGAAAGATAAGATCATGGACAGGGCCAAGGTCCAGGAAGAAATGGGGATATCACCCATTCAATTTATTGATGTGCTGGGGCTTGCCGGTGATACAGCCGACAATATCCCCGGGGTAAAGGGTGTGGGTCCCAAAACAGCCATCAAACTGATAATGGAATTTGGTTCCATTGAAAATATGTATGAGAAACTTGACCAGCTCCAAAAAAAGAAAAAATTATATGAAAACCTTTCAAACAGCCGGGAATCAGCATTTCTAAGCCGGGATCTTGCCACCATTGATCAGAATATCAAGGTAAAAGAAAACATTGAGGATTTCAAGCTCAAACCCTTTGATACCCAGAAAGCCTTTGAATTGTTCAAGGAACTTGAATTTAAAAACCTGGCCTCGGAATTTGCCGGAAAAGCAGATAAATCAAAAAAAATATACAAATTAATCACCCTTTCCCAGGAACTTGAGAAACTGGCCAAAGTCCTTGAAAACAAGGAAATTTTTGCCATTGATACGGAGACCACGTCCAAGAATCCCATGGAAGCGGAACTTGTGGGCATCTCCTTTTCCTATATGGCAGACAGCGGATTTTATATTCCCATTGCCCACATCAATGCAGAAGATTATCACCAGCCCGAAAAACAAGAGATCCTGCGAATTTTCAAGCCAATCCTGGAAAATCCGGATATCCATAAAATAGGACAGAATATAAAATATGATTATATTGTTCTGGCAAGATATGGCATCCATCTCAAGGGAATTGTCTTTGACACCATGATTGCCTCATACCTGCTGAACCCGACAACACGGAGGCATGGTCTTGATCGCATTGCCATGAATCTTTTCGGGTACAAGACCATTTCCTATGAAGAGGTCGCGGGAAAGGGAAAAAACCAGATTGGGTTTGAAAAGGTCCCTGTTTCCGAAGCAGTGGATTATGCGGCTGAAGACGCAGACCTGACATTCATGGCCTATGAAGAATTAAAAAAACAGATCCAGGACAAAGAACTTTCCAATCTCATGGACTCCATGGAGGTTCCCCTGATTCCAGTGCTTGCTGACATGGAAATGGCTGGAATCAAAGTGGATTCCAACGTTTTAAAAGGTTTGTCTGAAAAGTTTGAAGCTGAGCTTACAATCCTTGAACAACAAATTTACGATCTGGCAGGGGAAAAATTCAATATCAATTCTTCCCAGCAGCTGGGAGTCATTTTGTTTGAAAAACTCCAGCTCACAACAATGAAAAAAACCAAAAAGAAAACCGGATATTCAACAGATGTGGAGGTGCTGACCAAGCTTGCTAAAACCCATGAATTGCCGAAAAAACTTCTTAGATACAGGACCCTGGGTAAATTAAAATCCACCTATGTGGATTCCCTTTCCCTTCTCATCCATCCTGAAACCCGACGTATCCACACCTCATTTAACCAGACAATAACGGTAACGGGACGTCTTTCCAGCTCCAGACCCAATCTTCAGAATATTCCCATTCGAAAAAAAGAAGGGAAAGAGATCAGAAAGGCCTTTATTCCGGAACAGGGAAACACCCTCATCTCAGCGGATTATTCCCAGATAGAACTGCGGGTCCTGGCCCATTGCGCCGATGACAAGATATTGATTGAAGCCTTTACAAATGATGAAGACATCCACACCCGCACCGCGCTTGAGGTGTTCCAGGTGCTCCCCGCATTTGTTACCGATGATTTAAGAAGCCAGGCAAAAGCCATTAACTTTGGAATTGTTTACGGCATGGGGGCCTTCAGGCTCTCCAATGAATTGAACATCAGCAGAAAAATGGCCAATGCTTATATTGAAAATTATTTCAAACGATATTCCGGGGTAAAAAAATTCATTGACACCACCATTGAAGAAACAAAATTAAGCTGTGAAGTGGCCACTATTTTTGGCCGGAAACGGCGCCTGGATGATATCAGGTCCTCCAATGCCAATATCAGAAACTTTGCCCAGCGGGCAGCCATTAACACACCCATCCAGGGAAGTGCGGCTGACCTGATAAAACTTGCCATGATAAAAATGAAAACGGCATTGATAAAAAATAAAATGACCTCAAAAATGATATTGTCGGTCCATGATGAAATTATATTTGAGACTCCCCTTGAAGAAAAAGACCAGTTGATATTACTGGCCAGGGAAATCATGGAAAATGTACACCCCCTCAAGGTACCACTGAAAGTCAATTTCGGATCTGGTGATAACTGGGCCCAGGCCCATTAAAACAGACCCTTTAAAACAAAACCATCATGACAGGACCTGAAAAAAAACCAGTAGCATCAGCAGGTTGATACAAAAGGATTGACAGGAATATGAAAACCCAACGCGTCGGGATTGTCATCAAAGATGAAGACCATGCCCAGGAAAAAGCCCGGGAACTTATCAATAAATTTGGGGACAACTGTGTGGTCATTGATACCCGAAACCCCAGCCAAAAAGACCTGCCTGATGATCTTTCATGCATAATTATTTTGGGGGGAGACGGCACCTTTTTAAGTGTGGCCCGATTTATTGAAAATAAAGAAATTCCCCTGATGGGTGTAAAGTTCGGAGAAGTTGGCTTTCTTGCGGAAACCACTGAGGACATGCTTTATGATGCTGTTGACTCTGTATTCAGGGGAGATTATATTATCCGGGAACGTGCCCAGCTTGATATCAAGGTGATGCGGAACGGAAAACAGATCGTTGATGTGGATGTACTCAATGATGCCGTTATCAACAAGGTCGCTTTGTCCAGGCTTGCCTCCTGTGCTGTTTACCTGGATGGTATCTATCTGACCACCTACCGGGCTGACGGACTCATTGTGGCAACCCCCACAGGTTCCACAGCCTATTCCCTGGCAGCTGGCGGGCCTGTGGTGCATCCGGCAGTACCTTCCATTATTTTAACTCCCATCTGCCCCTTTACCCTTACCAACCGCCCTCTGCTGATTCCGGATTCAACCCGGGTGGAAATCCGTCTGGAAGGAAGCCCCGAAGACATGATCCTGACCCTGGACGGCCAGGAGGGATTTGAAATGGATCCCAGGGATAAAATATTTATCAAGAAAAGCCGCAATTCCATTAAAATGATATCATTTGAAGATCAATCCTATTTCAAGGTATTGAAAACCCGGCTCAAATGGAGTGGGGGCAAGACCTGAGCAATACATTTGCTATAACTATAACAGCATCAACAAATTTTATCCTCTTTTTTAAAAACCATCATAATGTCCCGATAGAATTCTCAATCAAGCTGATTGGGAGTTATTTGGCTGGTAGCGCATACCCCCTCCCACTCCTATGCACTAAACTGTGCCAAATCCAACGACACAATATAGTTTTTCTTTTTAATTTCAGTTAGTTATAGCTATTGAGTGTTTGGCTTCCCTACTTTTGTTTGATAAGAATTGTTCCATGAGCTTAACCGGGAATGCATCAAAGAATATTGCCGACCGCCTGGCATGGCACACCGCAAACCGTGACCAGGAAGGGCTTGCAAAAGACCTTGCCGAGGGAAAGGATATCCCGGAAGTATATGGCCTTGGCGAAGCTGGCTTGTTTGATAATTTTTTTTACTTTCTTGATAAATTGAACTTTGCGCTCATAGGCAGTTAAGTTGTGAATGCCTCAATTGCAGCTGTTTGCTCTGGCATTGGCTTCAATAAATTCTTCAATAGTTTCAAGATCATTTGGCAGAACACTAAAGCGTTCGCCTAAATCAAATAATGCACTCAATTCTGGCGGCATATGGGGTTTATGTCCCGTCGCTTTTTCAACGGCATCAGGGAATTTCGCCGGATGGGCCGTTGATAAGACTATATTGGCCACATTTTCATTTTGATTTTTACAACGTGACCCAGCCAGTGCCACTGCTGTGTGCGGGTCAATCATCACGCCTGATGCGGTATAGACATCTTCAATGGTTTTAAGTGTTTCTTCTTCTTCCGTACGAACGGCATCGAAATCATCATTGATATTTTTCAGCGCCTCAGGGCCGATCGTAAAGGCACCAGATTGACTGAGAGAACTCATCAACCGAACAATACTTTCACTGTCACGGCCGTATGCATCAAACAATATGCGTTCAAAATTGCTGGACACCTGTATATCCATGCTTGGACTTACGGTCGGTGTTACGCCCAGGACTTCATATCGTCCTGTTCTTACAACTCTTTCCAGAATATCATTCATATTGGTGGCAATGGTTAACTTGTCTATAGAGAGCCCCATTTTGCCGGCTACAAATCCTGCATAAATATCTCCAAAATTGCCAGTAGGCACACAAAACCGCACAAGCCGATCTGGCGCTCCCAGCGATGATGCCGATGTGAAGTAATATACTATCTGTGCCATGATCCGCGCCCAGTTGATGGAATTCACACTTGAAAGTTTCAGATTATCCCTGAAGGCAGAGTGATTGAACATTGCCTTCACCAATCCCTGGCAATCATCGAATGTGCCTTCAAGAGCGATGTTGTGGACATTGTCTTCAAACGTCGTCGTCATTTGACGCCGCTGAACTTCACTGACCCTTTCATGGGGGTGAAGCACGAATACGTCAGCGTGGCTGCAACCTCTGAAAGCTTCAATTGCAGCTCCACCCGTATCCCCGGATGTGGCTACCACAATGGTAGCACGTTCATCTCTCTTTTTGAGAACATGGTCTATCAAACGGCCCAATACCTGAAGAGCTACATCTTTGAAGGCAAACGTCGGACCATGAAATATCTCAAGAATCCACTCATTGGGCTGCATTTCCTTCAAAGGGACAACGGCAGGGTGGCTGAAACCGGCATATGCCTCAGCAATGATATCTTTAAAAACATTATCTTCAATAGTCCCATCTACAAAAGGCGCCATCACTTCATAGGCAACATCGCAATAGGGCATGGAGGCAAAGGATCGGATTTGGTCCGGGCTTAACTGCGGCCATGTCTCCGGCACATACAAGCCGCCATCTGTGGCCAGGCCGGTAATGATAACATCTTCGAAGTTGAGTTCGGGCGCATTCCCCCGGGTGCTGATATATTTCATTTTTCCAATAATTCCTTACGTGTTGATTCACCATTTGCCTGTCAGGTCCAGTCCATCACAACCTTGCCGGCATTGCCGGAATGCATGGCCTCAAATCCAACTTCAAAATCATCAATCGAAATTCGGTGCGTAATGAGTGGTGAGAGATCGAGACCCCCTTCCACAAAGGCTATCATTTTGTACCAGGTCTCAAACATCTCACGCCCGTAAATACCCTTGAGATTTAGCATCTTGAAGACCACCTTGTTCCAGTCAATTTTAAAGCCGGTTGGTGCAATACCAAGAATAGCGATTTTACCGCCATTGTTCATTTTGTCAATCATGTCACGGAAGGCGGCCGCTGCACCGGACATTTCCAGCCCCACATCAAAGCCCTCGGTCATCCCGATATTCTTCATTACGTCGCTGAGTTTTTCTTCGGCTGCATTGACTATATATTCAATTTCCATTTTGCGGGCAAGTTGTAAACGGTATGGATTTATGTCGGTAATCACCACTTTCCGGGCACCGCAGCACTGCGCAACCATTGCAGCCATGATGCCGATGGGGCCGGCGCCGGTGACAAGGACGTCTTCGCCAATCAAATCAAAGCTCAACGCGGTGTGTACCGCATTGCCAAAGGGATCGAAAATCGCTGCTATTTCATCGGGAATACCATCGGGAATGGGCACGACATTTGACTGGGGAATGCAGACATATTCACCAAACGAGCCGGGGCGGTTTACCCCGACACCTTGTGTGTTACGGCACAAATGGCCTCGTCCGGCTCGACAATTGCGACAGGTACCGCAGACAATATGGCCTTCACCAGAAACCCGCATGCCTGGGCTATATCGGTCTACAGCTGAGCCGGTTTCAACAATTTCACCGCAAAATTCATGACCGACAACCATGGGTACTGGAACTGTTGCGGCTGCCCATTCGTTCCAATCCCAGATATGGACATCTGTGCCACAGATGGCAGATTTTTTTACCCTGATTAATACATCATTAACGCCAGGTTCCGGAACCGGAACATGCTCCATCCACAGACCTGGTTCGTCCTTTGCTTTGACCAGCGCTTTCATCATGTTGCTCATGAGATCTCCTTTGGAATGATGCCTAACTCCCGACCGATTTGTGCAAAGGCCTCAACTACATGATCAATATCACGTTCGCTGTGAACCGCTGACATCTGGGTTCTTATACGTGCCTGGTCCTGTGGAACAACCGGAAAGGAAAAACCGATCACGTAAATACCTTTGTCAAGCAACCGTGCTGCCATCTCTTGAGCAAGCTTGGCATCACCCAGCATAACAGGGATGATCGGGTGGCTGCCACCTCCCAGAGTAAAACCAAGCTTTTCCATCCGTTGGCGAAAGTAGGTGGAATTGGTTGCCAGCTTATCTCGAAGGGTATCTCCATTCTCAATCAGGTCGAATACCTTCAGTGAAGTGGCTGCGATCACCGGGGCCAGGGTATTGGAAAACAGATAAGGCCTCGAGCGCTGGCGCAACCAGTCCACAATTTCTTTGCGGGCACAAGTATAGCCACCGGATGCTCCACCAAGGGCCTTACCCAGGGTGCCGGTGATGATGTCCACCCGGCCTTCCACCTTGCAATATTCTGCCGAACCGCGACCGTGTTCACCGACAAACCCGACCGCATGACTGTCATCGACCATAACCATGGCACCATATTTCTCAGCCAGGTCACAGATACCGGACAAATTCGCTATAATCCCGTCCATGGAAAAGACACCATCCGTAGCAATAAGTTTGAACCGGGCATCACCGGCCTTTTTCAATTCGGCTTCCAGAGCCGTCATATTGTTGTTTTCATAGCGGTAACGCTTTGCCTTGCAGAGCCTGACGCCATCAATAACCGAAGCATGATTGAGCGCATCGGAAATGATGGCATCTTCCGGACCAAGCAGTGTCTCAAACAGGCCTGTATTGGCGTCAAAACAGGAAGAATAAAGGATCGTGTCTTCCATCTTGAGGAAATTTGAAATTTTTTCTTCCAATTGTTTGTGTTCTTCTTGTGTGCCGCAGATAAAACGCACCGAAGCCATTCCGTACCCATAGCGATCGAGAGCCAGCTTACCGGTTTCAACAAGTTCGGCATTGTTGGCCAGACCCAGATAATTGTTGGCGCAAAAATTGAGAACCTTTTCACCCGTTGCAAGTTCAATTTCACCGGCCTGTTTGGAAACAATAACCCGTTCTGATTTATACAGGCCATTTGAATGCAACCCGGCCAATTGAGTATTCAGGTAATCCAGAAATATTTGTGTCATCGTATCTTCCTTATTTTCTAAATTAATTCTTCAGTAAAACTCATAACACCATTTTCAAGAAGAATTCTTATCAAATGAATCTTCATCTCAGGGGTTCCCCAATTTTCCAAATATAAAAACTGATTATCATTGCCCATAAGGTTGCTTGTTGACAATGAACCAACCATGTACTGGGTAAAAGAATTTTTATAACAGAGGTCCGTGCTTTTTCTCAAATCCAGTCGGTGGGTGTGGCCGCAGAAAACATCCTCTATTTTATGCTCTCTGATAAAATCAGTCACATGGAAGGAATTCCGGAGCGGCTCCGTATCCATGGTCAAAATCGAGTGGTGAATCAACACCATGGACTTATCATATTTCATCTTGTTGATCTTCCCGGAGATACTTCTTAAAATTTCCTTTTCAACAAAACCTTCATCTTCATAAAGAACATTGGAATCTATACAGATAACCAGCACGGTCATGCTGTCAATTGTCAATAGCTTGACATAATTAAGATCAGTGAAATAATTTTTTGTTTTGCTAATATCTCGCTGCAAATAAATGTCTTTCTTGGTCGTCAGTTCCGGTCTTGATGGTAAAATAATCTCATCACGATTGATGTGTTTTCTGAAATATTCATGTGATCGCATATTTCTTTTATCATGATTGCCGACAATAGAGATAACATTTTTACAGGTAATACCCTTTAAAAATAGTCCCGCTTCCTGATATTCACTTTCTAACCCGTCAGTGGTACTGTCACCCGTATTAATAACCAGATCTGCTGGATATGAGTTTATTTTGTCCAGCAACTTCTCGTCATCACCATCCCAGTGACGTGTCCCAAAATGCAAATCGGATATCTGTAAAATATTCACTTCAATTTTCCTTTATCAGTGGTAATTTTCTTTGATCAGGCTCTTGTATCACAAGTGCCAAGAGAATTATTTATTTCTTTAATACTCGATGTACTTTCTTGCCATCCCCTCCTATACTACAACCTTACTTTCCTGACAAATTCGACAAAAAACAACATTTTTGCATTGAATTTAAATAATCTAAATCATATAACGGTTTAATCAAATAAAATTATTAATGTCAAGTGAAATATCTTACCATTTAAGATGAATATATTCTCAAAATAGAACTTAAACAGCACAATAGCAATCAAAAGTATCATATCTTATTTATATTTGTTGTTTATTACCGATTAAATTAATAATTAAATATATAAACTATTTAGATATTTAATTTTGACATTACCACCCAATTGATGTATTTAAGAAAGAACTATTCAGATAAATAATATAAGGTTGATTTTTTAATGAGTGAAATTAAATTCAGTGCTGTAAAATCTCAGCGTGTTTTCCAGAGTGCTTTGGAACAAATTGAAGATGCTATTTTAAATGGCAGTTTAAACCCCGGGGATAAGCTCCCCAATGAAAGAAAACTCATCGAAGACCTCAGTATCAGCCGTCCCACCTTACGAGAAGTATTGCGCGTTTTGGAACAGAAAGGGTTTATCGAAATAAAAATAGGCGCAAAAGGCGGCGCCTTTGTTAAAAAAATTGGCGTTCAACAAGCCAGCGACGGGCTTAATATATTGTTCAAACATGGGAAGATCAGCCTTCGGCATTTATATGAATTCCGCGAAGGTACCGAAGGAGCTGTAGCCGCTTTGGCAACAGAACGGGCTTCGGCAAAAGATATTGATCAACTGGAAGCCGATCTAAAAAAAGCACAGCAACTATTAGAGAAGAACCCTCCAGATCATATCAAATTCTGGGAAGCGGAAAGTCTCCTTCATGTTATGATGGCAAAACTATCCGATAATATTATATATGAATGGGTGTTGAGTGCCGTGCATACTAAAGTTCATTCCTATGTCCAATTTCTGCCCGATGCGGTTGAAGACCTTAAAAATACCGTCAATGAATGGGAACGTATTTTTTACTGGATGCGTCAAGGAGAGGCGAGCAAAGTTCGTACGCTGATCTCGGCCCATGTCTGCCATTTTAACCCCTACATTGGTGAAAATAAACCAGACGTTGACGATATTTTAATCGAACTTTAAGCCAGGAGTTGGTTGCGTAAATATTCATAAAATTAACATTCTTACCATTAAGAAAAGCTTTATACTTTCCCATCAATTGAACCTGAATCAATGTGCAACCCAAACAATAAAACAGGAAAGCATAAAACTTTTTATACAAATTTTAGAGGGATTCTTCAACCGGGGTGTAGTTCAAGATCAAACGCTTCAGCAACTGCTTTGTATGTCACTTTACCTTTGATTATATTGGCTCCCAATTTGATTTCCCTGCTCTCCTGCATCGCTTTTTTCCACCCCTTTACCAGTTTTTTAAAATCATCAACCTGTTTTTCAATACCAATTTTCTTTTTTAAGATACTTTTTATTTTTTCGTTTATTTAATCATTTTCTCAAGTTTTTCCCATTCTCCAGGCTTCATCCGGTAACTATGCTCTTCTGTTGGAAATTGACTATTTTTTACTTCCTTAATATATGAAGCCACTGATTTTCTAATTTCACCTGCCACATCTCCATATCGTTTGACAAACTTAGGAGTAAATGCTTGAAAATGACCGACTATGTCGCTAATTATCATCAATTGTCCATCAGCATAAGCACCGGCCCCGATTGAATAAATCGGCACTGGAATTTCATCACGAATCACTCTGGTCACTTCCGGTGGTACACCTTCTATCAAAATAGAAAAAGCACCGGCTTCATAAACCAATCTTGCATCCTCAATCACATCAATCGCTGTATCGGCAGTAAGTCCTTGAGCCTTAAAACCTCCCAGTGCGTTTGAGCTTTGCGGTGTTAATCCAAGATGTCCCATCACCAACATTCCACTGTTGGCAATGGCTGAAATCACGTCGGTAACGGCGCGCCCCCCTTCCAATTTAACTGCATCAACCCCTGCTTCTTTGTGAAATCGGATAGCGTTGGCTACAGCATCCGGCGTGCTGATTTGATAGGAACCAAAAGGCATATCACCAACAATAAACGTGTTGGGTGCAGCCCGCCTGACTGCTTCGCAATGATAGATACATTGTTCCATCGTAACCGGAATCGTTCCATCATATCCGTAGATACACATCCCCAAACTATCCCCCACCAGAAGCATGTCGATACCACACTCTTCAGCTATCTGAGCAGTAATAAAGTCATAAGCCGTCACCCAAACTACTAGTTCACCATTTTGTTTCTTTTTTAACAGATCCCACCGATTTAATTTCTTCTTATTCATAATTCCCTCTCAATCATTAATAATTTTTAAAATAATACATCATGAGTACAATTCAGGTTGTCTCAAAAAAGCCTGAAACCCATTCACATCAACTGACGCCTTGGCCAATCGAGAGACTCCTGTTTTGAGTGCTTCAATATCCGATGCCAAGGATATCCGAATATAGTGCTGGCCTTCACTGCCTACTACTCCAAACGCCGCACGATCCAATGTTGCAACACCATGTTTGTATAAGGCAAATAATTGAAATAGTGTTGATGGAGGAGGTAATTCAGAATTACGTGCCGAAAACTCTACCGCTCCTAAGCGTTTGCAAATATCAGCCACATTGATAAACGCGTAAAAAGCACCTCCCGGCTGGGTGCAATGCATCCCGCCTACTGCATTAATCAAGGGTAGGATCACATCGCGCCGTTTCTGGAATCGCGCCCGCATGTTTTTCGTAATCTCTCTATTTAAAGGATTATCCAAAGCTTCCCGGGCAGCCATCTGGATAAAAGGAGGGGTACAGGAATAAATGTTGACGGACCATGATTTCAAGGCCTGGGCTTCCGCCTGGGTTGGTAACACGGCATATCCTATACGCCAGCCCGTCATGGCAAATGTCTTGGAATGGCAATTCATGAGAATCGTTCGCTCTTTCATTCCGGGTTGACTTATAATGCTATGGTGGTCATTGCCGTCAAACACAAAGTCTTCATAAACTTCATCCGATAGAATTCGGTAATCGGGATGGGCTTGTTCCTCCATAATTTTAGCAATATCTGCCAAGTCTTCTTTCGTAAGCACACCCCCGGTTGGATTGGAAGGAGAATTAAGCACGAGTAGTTTAGTTTTTCGATTAACCATCGGAGCCAGCGTTGTGGCATCAAACCGATAGCTCTTGTTCTCTTCCAAATGAAGTGGTCTTGGGACTGCACCAACATAATTGGTCCAAACTTCATAGGCTGGAAAACCTGGTGAAGGGTAAATCACTTCATCTCCCGGATTGACATAAGTCAGAAAACTAAAAGCAATAGGTGGTTTTCCTCCGGAAGTGACCAATACTTGATCCGGAGACACATCGACATTCCTGGTTTTACTGACAAAACCGGCTATACTTTCCCGAAACGCCATCACTCCCTGGGGATCACAATAATGTGTATTACCTGATTTGATATTATCAATGGCGCAATCATTAATGTTGTCCGCGCTATCGTTATCCGGCTCACCTAAATTTAAGCGAACCACTTGCTGTCCCATAGCCTCAGCTTTGGCTATATCATCAACTATTTTAAACTCATTTTGAGAACCCAGCCTTGCGAGCCGTTGTGAAAATAATCCCCCCATAGTTCCTCCTTAAATTGTATCCATCATGGATCTTCAACTTATTAATTGCACCTTAGACGCTTTTTAATAGTCTAACTCTTATTATTTTAAACCAAATAAAATTATTAAAGTCAAGTGAAACATCTTACCATTTAATCGAAGTATATTCTAAAAATAGAACTTAAATAGTATATTAATAGAAATAAACGCTATATTTGCCATTTATTTCCTCTTAAATCGATATTTAAATATATAAATTATTTAGATATTTAATAATTAGCACTATCACTCTGCATTTTTATTTCTTGTCAACATCAAAAAATTTATGGTACTAACCAATAAAAAAATGATTACTTACTGGAATATCCGTTGGAAAGGGAAATTTAAAATGAGATGGACGTTGGTATTTTTTGTGTTGTTGGCATTGGGTTCTGCGGTATCTGCAGAGCCTGTTTGTAACCATGTCGATATGGAATGGATTTCCCAACAGGCTCCTATTTCCCAGGAAGCAAAAATTGTATATAAAAAAGATCAGGGCGAGTTGTGTGAAGTTGTCCTGGCCATAGACGGAAATCTTGTTTCCCTATATGCCGGTAAAAATTTTCTCCTGGTTGGAAATTTTTTCAAGGACAAAAAATCTATTACACGGGAAACTTTGGACGCATTGACGGATATTGCCCGGAAGGAACGGATAAAAGCGGACGAAAAAGAGGAACGTAAGACGAAAAAACGAAAAGTATTTTTTCAACAAAACATTAGGGAATTAGATGATTTGACCCTGTTTTCATTTAAACCGGGGAAGTGTAATAAAATTTTGTATGTGGTCACAGATCCCAATTGTCCCTATTGTAATATGCTCATGACGGATCTTGAAATGCTTGCTATGGAGAACCAGATTGAAATCAAGGTCATCCTATTTCCGGTTCTGGGTTCTAAAAGTCGTGATATGGCAATCCAGGCCATTTGTGGAAAGTATTCCTATCAAGAGTATAGACAGATTCAACTTCAGCCGGATACGCCAGGTTGCCACCAGGCAGATATCTTATTAGAAAAAACCATGCCTTTTTTTTCAAGGGCGGCTCTTTCCTTTGTTCCGCTGGTGATATCAGGGGATGGCACCTGGGTAGTTGAGGGAAATGATATTTCCCAGGTGAAACAAAATCTTGGTGTCGTCTGTGATAACGGGGCCAGTGATTCTTCCAAGGGGTGTGCCCCGGTTCCTGAAAATTAATAATACGTTTTTAAGTTATCCTTCCTCCACCCCCAGCAGACTGATCGGGTCGAATCTCACCCGCAACAAATCCTCTATAATTTTCTATTTATTGGGTGATATGAGCTTGTAGCAGATTTTTTTCTGCATTTGACAGTGCCCCTGATGATTGAGAGTTCTCAAAGTGGCGCTGAAAGAAAGATCAGAGTATTTGATCGAGAAACTTCTTAGTTCGCTCATGCTCGGGGTTGTCGAAAAATTCGCTGGGTGCGTTTTCCTCAACTATATCACCAGCATCCATAAAAATCACACGGTCGGCGATGGTCTTGGCAAAGTTCATTTCATGTGTCACCACGATCATGGTCATACCTGTATCAGCTAATTCGACCATGACATCAAGAACTTCTTTGATCATCTCGGGATCAAGTGCAGATGTTGGCTCGTCGAACAACATGATCTTAGGGTTCATGCACAGAGAGCGGGCAATAGCCACGCGCTGCTGCTGTCCGCCTGATAGCTGGCCAGGAAATTTGTCAGCCTGTTCTGGAATCTTGACCCGTTCAAGATACTTCATAGCATTGGCTTGAGCATCGGCTTTGGGCATTTTTCGAGCCCAGATTGGGCCCAGGGTGAGATTCTCTAGTATGGTCAGATGGGGAAATAGATTGAAATTTTGAAACACCATGCCAACTTCAGTGCGAATATGGTCAATGTTTTTAAGATTTTGGTTTAGTGTTATGCCATCAACAACGATGCTTCCCTCTTGATGCTCTTCAAGATGGTTGATACAACGTATGAGGGTTGATTTCCCTGACCCTGAGGGGCCGCATACCACGATCCGCTCACCCTTGTGAACGATAAGGTTAATGTCCCTTAGCACATGAAAATCGGCGTACCACTTATTGACCTTGTTGAACTCAATGATAACTTCGGTTGAAGCGGCAGATGCCAGTTGTTCATTGATTTTCTGTGTTTCCTGCGTTTTTGTTTCTGTCATGTTTTCTACCCTATTGAGTTTATCTGATCAATTGTTCTGGTTAGTCGATAATTTTTCTTCCAGGTGGCGGCTGTATTTTGACATGACAAAGCAGAGCAAAAAGAACAGTAACGCACCAAATACCAGCGGTTCTATGTGAAGTCCAAGCCATGTCCTGTCTTTGCCGATCGCGCGTAACATGTTGAGAACGTCGAACAGGCCGATGATGGACACCAATGTGGTGTCTTTCAACAGCGAGATAAAGTTGCCGACAATATTAGGAATCATATGCTTTAAAGCCTGGGGCATGATAACCAGGCCCATGGTCTGCCAATAGCCTAGACCGACGGTGTGAGCCCCTTCAAACTGACCTCTGGGAATGGTCTGAAGGCCTCCTCGAACGGTCTCAGCCATATAACAGGCATTGAAAAGGCAAACAGCGATGATAACCTGGACCAGCCTGTTGAGGACAAAGCCTTCAGGCATGAACAAAGGAAACATTGTCGTCGCCATAAACAAAACAGTAATCAAAGGTACTGAACGGAACAATTCGATGAACGAGGTGCAGAGCACCCTGGCCACCTGTAGCTTGGAACGCCGACCAAGGGCAAGAATAATCCCGAGCGGCAGTGCTGAGGCTATACCGATCCCGGATACAACAAAGGTGAGAAACAAGCCGCCCCATTTGGTCCAGGAAACTCCTCCAAGACTCCAGCTCATTTGCCACACATAAATCGAGACAAAGCTGAGTGCTATAATGCCGAGAAATATATTGCGTTGAGTTTTTTCATGAACATTTTTTTTGCCAAACAAAGAGGATAGAAATTCAGGCAGGCTGCGACCGGTAAACACACCAATGGTCGCATGAATAGTATTACCTGCCAGACAGACGATTGCTGCGGTGAGCATGATCTGCATGAAGATGCCCTTATCCCCACCTGAAAAAAGATATCCTGCAAGGAAAGGATAGAGGAATACCGTGGTCAGGCCAATAGATATTTTTGCCTTAACCCTCGGCAGCCAAAGGGGTATCATCCAAATAAAAAGGGACAATATGCCAAGATTGACCCGCCACAACTCTTCTCTTGGGTAGCGGCCATAGAAAATGTTGTCCACCCACGCAAAGATACCTGCCCAACAGGCACCATCCGGGTTGATACTGAAACACTCACGCCGACTGTCGGCAACCCACACAGCATCGGCAATCCCCCATACCCACATCCCCTTTACCACCATATAAACAATATAAAGGGCAGCGATGGTGAGCAAACCGTTGAACACTGAGCTGAACAGGTTCTTTTGCATCCAGCCTATGACTGATGTTTCAGATAAAGGTGCCGGCAGGGCGGGTGTTGGAGATGCTTTTATAATAGTCATGATCAGCGCTCCACCAATTGTACTCGTTTATTGTAAATATTCAGAAGCCAGGAAATAGTCAGACTGACAAACATGTAAAAGGCCATGGTCATACCGACCAGCTCAACCGCGTAGCCAGCCTGATTCAGCGATGTCTGCATGAAAAGAGAGACCATGTCCGGATAACCAATAGCGATGGCCAACGATGAATTCTTGATTGTACTCATCCAGTTACTGATCATCGGAGGAATAATGGCGGGCATCGCCTGGGGAATAACGACAAGAGACATTGCCCATTTTTTCCTGAGGCCAATTGACCTCGCAGCCTCATCTTGACCCTTGTCTACCGACAGAATGCCGGCACGCACCATTTCGGCCGTATAGGAGGCGTGATAAATGGTCAAGGCAAATAGAAGAGCCATAAAGGAGGGCGGCAGGCTCGCACCGCCAACAAAGTTGAATCCTTCAAGTTTGGGTATATCCCAGTCAAGTGGCATTCCTGTCATAAAATATACAATCCCCGGCAAAAAAATAAGTAATGCTGCGGAAACTATAAAGGTCGGAAATATCTGCCCTGTTTTGTCCTGACGGTTTTGAGCCCAGCGCCTGAGAATAACAACAGCGATTACCGCAATGATAATTGCTACTCCGGATAGCCATAGTAGATCTCCCGGTATTGGCCATGGTATGTAAAAACCACGATTATTGAGGAGTAAATTCCCTGTACCAAAGGACAGGTCAATGCTGTTCTTGACCCTGGGCAACAGGGAGAAAACGCCGATATACCAAAAAATAATCTGTATCAATATTGGCGTGTTACGAAAAATTTCCACATATGCCAGGGCCACCTTGGAGACCAGCCAATTGCTGGAAAGTCTCAAAACGCCGATAAAAAATCCAAGCATAGTGCTGAGTATAATGGCCAGAGCAGAAATATATAGTGTATTGAGAGCGCCAATGATGAAGATGCGACCATACGTTCCTACCCCGGGCTCATGGGAAATGAGTTTGAAGGAGCTGTCGAATCCGGCTGCAACTTTAAGGAAGCCGAAACCCGTGTGCATTCCGCGTGACTCGAGATTTTGAGCTGTGTTGCCGATAAGAGACCATGCGAACCAGGCTACAGCCGCAGCGATTAGGAATTGATAGAAAGCCGAGCGAACTCGCTTATCATGAAAAAAATCAAACTGTTCTTTTGGCTTGATATGCACGTATTCTTTGTTATTATCACTGACTGCCACAACATTTTCCCCTTGATATTCGCTCTTTTTACAGCGCAAATTAGTGGTACCAAACCAAGTTGCCAATTGATTTGGTACCAGTTGCTAATACTAACGGTTATAACCGTAAGAGCTGGTACTATCGCATAGGCGGAGAATACATCATGCCGCCTTTGGTCCAAAGCTCGTTAAGAGTTCCTTTCCGCTGAATGCCAAGGGCTCCTTTGCCGCTACCTATATATTTTTCATAGTTTTCGCCGTAATTACCGACCTGCTTGATAATATTATAGGCCCAATCCTTGGAAAGCCCTAATCCTTCGTGAAGATTGCCCTCAACACCAAGCATGCGGCGAACATTTACATCCTTTGAGTTGGCACGCATATCATCAACATTAGCGCTGGTAACGCCTAATTCCTCGGCATTGATCATGGCAAAGACTGTCCATTTGACAAGGTCGGCCCACTGGCTGTCCCCCTGTCTCACTGCAGGACCTAAGGGTTCTTTAGAAATGGTTTCAGGTAGAACCATATGATCGGCAGGATTCGGAAATGAAATAATATTTGCGGCCAATGATGATTTGTCAACCGTTACCGCATCGCATCCACCCTTAAGATATGTGGCGTCACGGACATTCCAATCCTCGAAGGCAACAGCACTTATATTGAGGTTATTTTTCCGGCTGAAGTCCGCCAGATTCAATTCGCTGCTCGTGCCGGTAGTTACGCACACCTTCGCACCCTTCAGTTGAAGCGCACTGGTGATGCCGCTGCTCTTGAGAACGGTAAAACCCTGACCGTCATAGAAATTAGGTGTTAGAAAATCCACACCAAGCTGGGTGTCACGTGACATTGTCCAGGTTGCTGTGCTGCATAAAAGATCAGATCCTCCATTGGCCAGAGCGGTATAGCGTTGCTGAGTGCTGACAACCTGGATTTCCTTTTTATTTTTGTCTCCAAAAACGGCTGCCGCTACAGCTTCACAGACTGCTATATCAAGGCCATACCAGTTGCCATCGGCATCGAGATTATAAAAACCACCCGAAGGAGTGCTAACCTGACAGCGCAAATGGCCACGCTTTTTGACAGTATCCAGTGTCTTGCCTGCTGAAGCGGCAATCGGAGCTACTATTAAAGCAAATGCTACTACTGATGTGAGTAATGTTGAGAGTTTCATTGAGTGTTTCCCTCCATTCAAAATTTTTAGATTAAATGACATGTAACTAATTTACAAGTCAACACCTATCCGAAGTCGCCTCCGGGGTACTTTTATATAACTTGTTTTCACTTATCGATCCCATAACGAAATCAATTACATTTTATTTTTTATCAACTCCCTTCTGCTTATAACATTAAGTTCATAAATTCTATTAATTTTTTAAACAATCTAACTTAATTAAGTAGAAACCATAAAAATTTATAGAAGTCAATATAATTATTTTACCATTTAATTTTAATAAATCCCATAATTTAAGATAATTAATGCTATTTTCTATTCTTCTATCCTCATATGTATTCATTTTGCCAATAATTAATCAATATAAACTATCTAAAGCATTTAGATAATTAAGTTGTGACAATCTTATTAGGTCTGTTTCGAGCAGTCAATGATAAAATTATAAAGGCTAAAAGGATCATAACCAAAATCAGAAAAACTCATCTCATTGCTAAGGTCGAAAAATTTTAAAAAAAACGTCGCTTAAAAAACAACAAAATCGGTCTTGACATTGGGTCCACTTTAGTCTGACATAGAAACCCTGGTCCTCAGGACCAGGTCAGAGTGCAGAGGCTTTGCCCTCTGTACGGCTCAAATGTTACTCAATATTTGAAGTTGTCCCCACAACGGACAAATAAGGAGTAACGAATGAGCCGATTTAAAAAGCTATCACATACAATATGGCATTGCCATATTGTATGGGTTCCCAAGTACCGATTCAAGATTTTGGACGGAGAGGTTGGCAGAGAAGTGACAAATTGTATCAGAGCCTTTTCAGAGCAAAAGGACTGCGAATTTGTTGAGTTGAATGTACAGATCGACCATGTTCATCTGCTTGTAAAGGTGCCGCCGAAAGTTTCTATATCAAATTTTATGGGGACCTTGAAGGGGGCGAACAGCGATCAGGGTATTCAATAAGTTCAAACGTTTGAAAAAGAAACCCTATTGGGGTAATAAATTTTGGGCACGTGGATATTGTGTGGACACGGTTGGTTTGGATTCTGAAATGATACGAAAGTATGTGAAACATCAAGAGCGGAAAGAAAAACGGACAGAACAATTAGACTTGTTTAGCTAAAATTTATCGGGGCAACTTCCCTTGCCTCCTCTGGGGGCAAGGCAGACTAATCCCCTTTTAGGGGTTAATCCAAATCCTGGCCCTCTGGGTCAGGATTTTTACAAAATCCCTATGCCTGGAGGGGAGATAGCAGGGTTTGTATCAGAACTGAATCCACTGCAAAAAAACATCCTGGATATTCTGGAGATCCCCGTGGAATGCTATACCTATGAGTACCTGTTCAACACTGATTGACGGAGTATAAACCGACAAGAGCATTGACTAAAATCTCTCTTCTGACTATTGAATGGGAATGAATAATTTTTTCCAATTTTCAAAGAGCGAAACGTGAGTTATTATATGTTTTAACTCTTTGGAAACAATAAAAATCTTATCCCATTAGCGGACAAGTATCCTGAGCCCTGAGGTATTAATAGTTTTTATCTGCATATTCAACCCAGCCGCCTTCCCGGACAAGGGCTTTATCAAATTCAGACATAGCAAATGAAAGCTCCAGGCTCCTTCCATGGGCTTCAACCTGAATCTTCAGTGCTTCAATATCTACCGAAAGAAAGGCTTGTCCCTGTTTGCAGAATTCAAAAAGGGAGTCAATCTTACCCTGGGGCAAATCAATGGCCAGCATTCCGCAATTAAACATATTCTGCCTGAAAATCCGTGCAAAACTCTGGGCCAGCACCACATAAATCCCATTGACTTCCAGGGCCCAGGGCGCATGTTCCCTGGAGGAGCCGCACCCGAAATTTTCCCGTGAAAGGACAACACCAATATCCTTTACATCTTTTTCAGGAGAAAAGCTGCCTAGGGTTAAATCCTCCAGCAAATGGGGTTTCATGGCGATTTTTTCTATTTCAGTCAGATATCTGGCTGGAATTATTTCATCGGTATTGATATCAGACCGGTCAAGGCACAGGACCTTTCCTTTAAATTCTTTCATGGTGCTTCTCCTAATTGACAAAAAGACTTGAATTTGTAATTTCACCCTGGATGGCTGTGGCAGCGGCAGTGGCCGGACTCATCAAATGAACCATTCCACCCTTTCCCATGCGGCCGTTGAAATTCCTATTGGTTGTGGCAGCTGCCACTTCTCCCTCTGCAAGAACCCCATTACTCATACCCAGACATGCACCGCAGGTGGGATTGGTTACACAGAACCCCGCATCCATAAATATCTTGATCAAACCTTCTTCAATGGCCTGGGAAAAAATCCAGGGTGTGGCCGGGGAAACAATGCCCCGGACACCTTCTTTAATTTTTTTACCCTTTAGAACTGCTGCGGCAATGCGCAGATCCTCAATCCGGCCGTTGGTGCAGGAACCAATATAGACCTGGTCCACCCGGGTCCCCTTCATCTGGGACACCAGGCGCACATTATCGGGTTTAAAACCAAATGTGGTTACTGGTTCCAAAAGACTCACATCAATGGTTTTCTTTTTTGCGTAAACAGCATCTGTATCGGATGAAAATTTGGAATATGCTTCCAGGGCAGCTTCAGGGCTTTTGAATTCATCTTTAATAAAAGGCCAGAGATACTCAACCGTGGTCATGTCCGGCTGGCAGATGCCGCTTGTTGCACCTGCTTCCACAGCCATATTGGAAATGGTCATTCGCTGATCCATGTTCATTTCATCCACCACATTTCCAACAAATTCAATTATCATGTTGGTGGCACCATCCACGGAAATCTGGCGGATCACTTCCAGGATGATATCCTTGGCATAGACTCCCTGGGAAAGCTTACCCTTAATCTCGATTCTATAGGTTTCCGGGTTTTTAAAGGTACACACTCCCTTTAAGATACCCACTTCCAGATCTGTGGTGCCCACACCGGCTGCAAATGCGCCAAAAGCTCCATGGGTACAGGTATGGGAATCCCCCATAATAATGGTTAACCCGGGCCGGACAAAGCCTTTTTCAGGAAAAATCGCATGGCAGACTCCATTGTTACCGATATCAAAAAAATCTTTGATACCATGCCTTTCGGCCCATTGCCTGAGTATTTTCCCCTGCATGGCTGTCTTGGAATCCTTGGCAGGGGAGACATGGTCAATCACAGCCTTGATCTTGTCCGGATCAAACACCCTGTCTTTTCCCCTGGCCACAAGGTCCTGTATGGCTGTAGGTGTTGTAATCTCATGGCAGAAAACCCGGTCCAGTCTTAATACACTGACATCTCCAAAGGGTTCATCCACCAGGTGTGCGTTAAAAATCTTTTCTGAAATTGTTTTGCCCATAATTTACTCCAAGGTTATAATATTTTATCACCAAAATAATCTTCCCCATCCGCAGGGGTGACAACCCAATAGGCTTGGAAAAGGGTATCTGATGTATTCTTTATCACGTGGGGGATCTGGGAAAAAAAAGAAACTGAATCACCATCATGGAGATCATATTCTTCTTCCCCGTAAAGCAGGAGGGCACTTCCTGAAACCACAATCCCCAATTCCCGGCCCAGATGCCCGTCATGGGAATCCCCCCTTTTCTGGCCGGGTGCAAGCTCCAGGAAAAAGGCAGTAAAGGAATGGTTTCCCTTAACCTGGCTTTCTCCGCAAAGGGTTTCATAGGTAAAGCCTTTGCGCTGATAAATTTTTCTCTGGTTTTTTTTAATAATCTCAACTTTGGAGTGGGTTTCATAATCTTTAAAAAATTTAGTGGGTGAAACCCCATATACCTCCAGCAATTGCAGCAGGGTGTCCAGGGAAGGGGAAATTCTATTCCTTTCAATCTGGGAGAGCAGACTGGAACTGACACCGGCTTTGGAAGCAACCTCCTTGATTATCAAATGTCTTGAATTTCGAATGGCTCTTAACAAGGCGCCCAGTTTTGTTTTCATATCTGCATCAAATCCCAGTATAATTTAAGTATAAGTAATTAATATTAAATTATACTTACATTTATCTGGAAGTCAATATTTTTCCCCATTCAATAAAACATGGTACTTGAGTTTACCCTGGCATTGATACTCTGAAAGAAGCTTTTCCAGCCCCTGCATGTCCTCTTCCTCCACCTGGATATCATGGATAATATTTTCCCCATAATCTGAAGACTGGACAATGGCCCGAAACCCGCTTAGCTGGCTTAAAAATATTTCATTGAGGCCATAGGAAATTGTAACTTGAATTACCAGGGTTTTTACCAGTTTGACCAAAGGTTTCAGTTGAATGGCTGTGGTAACGGATTCTGAATAGGCCTGGATCAATCCCCGGATACCCAGCTTTACCCCTCCAAACTGACGGGTTACTACAGCTGCTACACAGGCCATATCATGACTGAGTAAGGCATTCAGCATGGGCTTGCCTGCAGTTCCGGCTGGTTCTCCTGAATCTGAGCTATGAAAAATCTCTCCTTTTTCCCCCACAATATAAGCCCAGCAATTATGGGTGGCAATTTTATTTTCCTTTGAAATTTTTGTAATAAAAATCTTTGCCTCCTCAATAGAAGCGGCAAAGGCAAGGGAACAGGTAAACACAGATCGTTTTATTTTAATTTGGGCAACGCGGACAGGATCTGTTTTTGCTCTGCCAACAGAATAATAGTATTTTTTTTCAGCCATTAAATGAAAAGCCCTTATGTAAATCGCTGGTATCCATCTCTTTCCCTGACACAATACAAAATTAGGTATAATACAAAATCAAATTAAATTAAACCAATCTTGAAAATTCCATGGTTATGTTCTACTTATAAAATGAAGAATGTATACTAACGCCCCTGATGGGCAAAATAAATCATGAAAATAAAGGGTACTGAATGAGAATAGTTACACGACCGGATTTTGATGGCATTGTATGTGCCGTACTCCTCAAGGAGGTGGAAGATATTGATTCAGATATTTACTGGACTGAACCCAATGAGGTTCAGACCGGAAAAGCTTTAGTCCGAAAAGGAGATATCATGGCAAATCTTCCTTTTGATCCCAATTGTTCCCTGTGGTTTGACCACCATGTGTCCAACAAACCGGAAAAAAAATTCAAAGGTGCCTTTGATATTGCTCCGTCTGCAGCCGGGGTGATCTATGCATATTATAAAAACCAGGGGAAATTTGACCATAAATTTGATGAACTTATCCTGAACACTGACATGATTGACTCGGCAGACCTTACCAGGGACCAGGTAAGGTTCCCGGAAAATTACGCCTATATTATTTTATCCATGACCATAAAAAACCGAGACTATCAAGATATAGCCTATTGGAACAAGCTGGTCTCCATGCTTGGGGAAATGGGCATTGACGAAATTCTCAAGGATTCTGATGTCCAGGAACGCTGTGATGCTGTAGTTAAGGAAAACAATGAATTTGGTCATTTTTTAAATAAACACACCATTATTTTGGAAAATATTTCCATAACCGATTTCAGGTCCCTTGACACCATACCTTCGGGCAATCGATTTCTGACCTATTCCCTGTTTCCAGATACAATTGCCAGTATAAAAATCCGTTACCTTGAAAAGGACAAGAAACATGTACTGCTCAGTATCGGGCATAGTATTTTCAATAAAAACTGCCATGTAAATGTGGGCAGACTTCTGGCCCAATTCGGCGGAGGCGGACATGCCGGTGCCGGTGGCTGCACCCTTGAAACTGAGACAGCCCAAAAAAACATAGATCATATACTGGAGATCATGAAGGCCAATCAGAAAGAAGAGGACGTATAAAATGGCAGCAATCTGGAAAAAAGAATTTACCCTGGAAGAACTGAACCTATTCAGCAGAGAATGTATTGTTGGGCATCTGGACATTGAATTCATAGAAAAGGGTAATAATTTTTTAAGCGCAACCATGCCGGTTGACAAAAGGACCACTCAACCCCTGGGAATCCTCCACGGTGGTGCATCCGTCGTCCTGGCAGAAACCCTTGGCAGCGCAGCATCCTATATGACCCTTGACGAAACCCACCAGAGTGTTGGCCTGGAAATCAAGGCCAACCATTTAAAAAGTATATCCAAAGGATGGGTAACAGGCATTGGAAAACCAGTCCATCTGGGAAAAACAACCCAGGTATGGGATATTTCCATTGAAAATGAGAAAAATGAATTGATCTGTGTTTCCCGTCTGACCATGGCGGTTTTGAAAATTTCAACAGAGTAAAGCCGGCAATAAGGACAAAATGGGATCCCATAAAATCAGACAGATGATGAAAAGTGAACGGGAGATGGCCAGAAGGCGGTTCCGGCGGCAAAAAAACAAAAACTATCTGGCCAAACCCGGGATCCACGACTGCATCGTTGTGCTGGATCACCTCAAGCCCTCCTATAATATCGGCAAAATATTCAGGAGTGCCGAAGCCTTTGGATGCCATGAAATCCATCTGGTGGGCATTGATTTTTTTGATCCTGCACCGGGCATGGGCGCCTTTAAGTGGGTTCCAGCTGTATTTCACACTGAATTTTTCACCTGTTATACTGACATTATTAACAAAGGATACACCCCGTATCTTCTTGAACCTGGACAGGGAAGCCGGGTTACCAATACCAGTTTTGCCAACAAAAGTGCATTTATCTTTGGACATGAAGAATTCGGCATCAGTTTTGAGCCGGATCTGTTCCCGGCAATCAGACGACTGACCATTCCCCAGTTCGGAAAATCCCAGAGCCTGAATGTCAGTGTGGCTGCCTCCATAATTTTATACGAATATATGCGCCAGCAAAACCAGGACCAGGGCAGGACCAATTCGTAAAACAGGCACATTAAATGACAGCAAAATTGTAAGGACATACTTATTATGCAGACCCAGAACATTGTAGACCATATTGTCACCTGGCTGATAAACTATGTGGAGAACGCAGGTCTGCAGGGTTTTACCATTGGTGTATCCGGGGGAATAGATTCTGCGGTTACCTCAACTCTATGCGCAAGAACCGGTAAAAAAGTCCTGGCCGTTACCATGCCTATTCTCCAGGCAGAAGACCAGGTATCCAGGTCATGTGAGCACATTGACTGGCTCAGGAAAAACCATGACAATGTCCTTGGAATAGATATGGAATTAACCCCTGTATTCAAACAGATACAAACCAGTTTCCCAGGGGAAATCCAGGATAACCTGACCATGGCAAACACCCGTGCAAGGCTGAGGATGCTTACCCTGTATTCCTTTGCTTCCCACCACAGGATGCTGGTGGTTGGAACGGGAAACAAGGTGGAAGATTTTGGTGTTGGATTTTATACCAAATACGGAGACGGCGGAGTGGATATTTCCCCCATTGCCGACCTTATGAAATCCCAGGTTTATGTGATTGGACAATGGCTGGGCATCAGCCAGGATATTTTAAGTGCAGCGCCCACTGACGGGCTGTGGGAAGAAGATCGCAGTGATGAAAGTCGGATCGGGGCCACCTATGGGGAGCTTGAATGGGCCATGGGTCATGAGCTTTCACATTCATCTGGAAATATAGCAATTGAGAAAAATCTGGATGCCCGGAAAAAAAAAGTGCTAAACATTTTCAGGAAATTAAATGCTATCGGCAAACACAAGATGGAACCCATTCCTGTGTGCCGGATTCCAAAAGAATTATTTACCGTCTAAGTTTCTGTTCATCAGTTTACCTCCATAATGATTTTATTGGAAATCATTTCGAGAGAAATTGTATTTTTTCATTTTATAATAAAGCAGCTGTCGTGAAATCCCCAGTTTTCTGGCGGTTTTGCTAACATTTCCTCTGTATTCTAACAAAAACTTGCGTACCAATTCCTGTTCCTGCTCTTTTTTATGGGAAATCAGGTTACCATTTATTATTCGAGTATTTTCAACGGTCCTGGAATGGGGAGGTATTTTATTTCCGTTCCCCAGGCCCGGAGATTTATGTTTGACAGACCCGTTTGAAAAATGGGACGGAAGGTGTTCCATGCCTATTTTATCATTGGTCCCGATAATATTCATGGCCCCTTCCAGGACATGTTCCAGCTCTCTGACATTGCCAGGCCAATTGTAGGACCGAAAGAATCCCATGACATCATCCTCAATGCCATTGACATTTTTATAAAGCATTTTGTTGTGTTTTTGAATAAAATGCCGGACCAGAAAAGGCAGATCCCCCAGCCGGTTTCTCAGGGGTACAATATGAATAAACACCACCCCCAGCCGGTAAAAAAGGTCTGAACGAAGGTTTTTGTCTGCAATGGCCCGGTGGGGGTCCTGGTTCACGGAACTGATGATCTTTAAATCAAATTTAATTTCCTTTAAAGCCCCTACTCTTCTCACCTTTCTCTCCTGGATAGTCCTGAGAATTTTACTCTGAAGTCCCACAGGCATGGAATTAATTTCATCCAGGAAAATAGTACCCTTGCTGGTCCGTTCAAAAAGCCCTGCCTTATTGATGGAGCCGGTAAAAGCCCCCTTGGAGGTACCAAACAATATCCCCTCCAAAAGATTTTCAGGGATTGCTGCACAATTGACCGGGGTATACTTTTTATCGCTTCTTGGGCTATGGTTGTGAATGGCCCTGGCAAACAATTCCTTGCCGGTTCCGGTTTCCCCGTAAAGCATTACCGGCGAAGGTGTATGGGCTGCCATTTCAGCCGCATTCAATGCATCTTTGAATGCCGGATCTTCCCCGATAATGCTGTCAAAGGTAATCATGTGGGTTTCCATGCGCTGATTTTTTTCAGGCATTTTCATGGAAGCAAGGGTTTCAGCCAATACATTGTAATCCCTTACAAATCCTATGGCCCCCACCATCTTATTCTTATTAAATATGGGAAAAACATTGTGGATGGTATTGGCAAATTTACCCATGCGGGTTCTGTAATAAATGGGCTGGTCAATAACCGGCTTCCGTGTGATCAGGCATTGCATTATCATACTGGATTCATTGTCCAGATCATAGACATCCACTATCCTGTTCAATAATGCGTTTTCAGGGTCCAGTTCATCAATGCGGGACATGGCTTTGTTGTAGTAGACAATGACCCCATCGGAATTTGTGATGATAACACCGTCATTATATTTATCAAACACAGCCAGGAAGTTTGCATTATCAAGGTCAAATAAAAATTCCCTTGCCTTTTTTTTTGAAAAATGAGCCATCTTATAATTGTTTTGTCAGTTCCGGAATAATTTCCATTAGATCCCCTATCACGTAATAATCGCTGTTTGCCACTATGGCAGTATTCTCCTCGCTGTTAACGGCAATGATCATCTTGGCAGTCTTCATTCCGGCAAAATGCTGGATGGATCCGGAAATACCGCAGGCAATATATACCAATGGGCTGACCTTTTCTCCGGTCTGACCCACCTGGTGGGCATAGGGTATCCATCCAAGGTCTACAGCCACACGGGATGCCCCCACTGCTGCATTCATTTTTTCAGCACAGTCGAATAAAACAGAAAAATTTTCTTTGTTTTTCATACCCCGGCCGCCGGCAATAATGATCTCTGCTTCCGGGAGATTGATACCCTGGTCATCTGCCCCTGATTGACCCCCATAGTCCCTGGACAGAACCTTGAAATTATCAGGCATGGCATTATCAACCGTAAAGGGAAGATATTCCGGCTCAGATGGGCAGGGGAGTGGCTGGACAGCGTTGGGACGGATACCAAATAAAACAAATTCACCCCTTACTTGTATGCTGGCTATGGCCTTGCCTGAATACTGGGTGGTCCTGGCCACATTGTTTTTCAAATCCACATCCATGCAATCCATAACCAAAGGGGCATCCAGCAATGCTGCCATTCTGGGAATAATATCTTTGCCCCAGGCGCTTGACAGGCCCAGGATCGTATGGATATCCATTTTCTTTACCGCTGCAACCAGGTTTTTGGCCTGCACCATTGGGTTCTCCATAACATGGGCCTGGAATCCCATTTCAACTATGCCATGTACTCCCCAGGCTGCCAGGTTCTCCTTTACCCCTTCATTTATCTCATCATCAACACCCGTCAGGATAAAGGCATAAACCTGAGCATCATCCTGCTGAGCAAGGGTAATGACCCCGTAGTTTGTCTCCTTGATCTGCCCGTTTTCCGCTTCAATGATAATTCCGATCTTTTTCATGATATGACCTTTGCTTCATTTTTCAGGATAGTAACCAATGTAACGGCAATCTCTTCAGGGGAGCCTTTGATCTCTTTGGGTGAACGTTTTTGCACCAGGGGCTCCAACCCCACAGTGAATGCGCTGCCCAGAGGCTGGTCAAAAGTCAGATCCGTAAAATCAAGTAAATGTACAGGCTTTTTCCTGGCCTTGACCACATCGGGAAAAGTGGGATAAGCCGGCGTATTCAACCCCCTTCCCGCTGCAATGACACAGGGAAGTCCCAGGTCACAGGTTCTTGTTTTACCGCCTCCAAGGTCATATTCCACAATGGCACGGCCGGGACCGACCTTTCCCGGGGTATCATCCGGCCCTCCATGGCCTGTTACAGCCTTCACAGACACAGCATTGGTCACCACTGGAAAATCAAACAAAGCACCCAGACGGAACATGGTCTGCATCCCTTCTGCATCAATGGATTCCTTTCCCGTGAAAATAATGTCTGGATTCCCGTCCTGTTCAATGGCTGCCTTCAGTGCTCTGGCCGTTGTTATGCTGTCATGGCCCCTGTCAGTAAGAATTAATATGCCGCGATCTGCACCCATGGCCATGGCGGAACGGATGGTCTTTTCCGCATCTTTTTTTCCAAAGCAGACCGCAATAATTTCCGATTCTTTATATTCTTTTTTCAGCGCAGCCGCTTCAGTGACTGCATGCTCATCAAAGGGATTAAGCAAAAATGCTATATTCTCACCAATCCCGTATTTATCCCCTTCATTGTTATCCTGGCCATGGTTATTCTGATCATTGTTATCACGAATTGTGATATTGGCTGCAGAATCAGGAACATGTTTTATACAGACATAGATTTGCATATCTTATATCCACCATTTTAGTTTACTGAAATTATAGCCCTTCAACCCCATAAACGGAAAAGGCAGTGCAGGTTTTATATAGAACCCGCACTGCCCCTGAATCATTCTTGATCCGAATTATTCTGGTGCCGGACAAAAGATATTGTCCAGACCAGGCAGATTCGAATTTTTTTACCCGTTTACTGAAAAGCTGGAGTTGTAATTAATCTCTCTTTTTCTTGAGAAAAATCCAACATCCATGGTCCGTTTGGTAAATTTATATGTAAACTGGAAGGGTTTCTTGTCATGGTCCAATCCTTTTTCGCAGGCATCAATGAGTTCCGCCATCATAAGGCCGACAACAGGTGCATTCTTGTACTGATTGCCGGAAGAACCGATTGCCATATAGTATCCCGGCAGATCTGATTTGTCATAAATGGGAATCCAGTCATCAGAAACATCATAAAGATCCACAACCCCTTTGGGCTGATTGGGAACCTGAAGGGTTGGGATTCGTTTTCCAAGACGGTAGCACTGGGCTTTCCACTGCTCGTCGGTCAGGACATTGTCAATGCCATGGCCGCCTTTTCCTGCATAGAAATCATCGGGATCAACCCATTCCTGGGGATCGCAATCCGGATCTTCAGAACCAATGAGGAAGGTGTTTCCGACTTCAGGTCTGACATAGCATCCAATATCTCCGTCAGACATGTGGTATCCTGTGTTCAGGTAATCATAATCCTCGGGAGAGGGGCAATACATTACCTCATGGCGCAGGGCCTTGGTTTTGATGTTGCAGCCTTCCCATACACCTTCGGCCATCTGATTAATCTTAAAAGAATGGGGTCCGCCAACATTCACGACAATCCCAGCATCAATCTGGGTTCCATCTTTTAAGGTAATACCGCTCACCTTACCGTTTTCACTTCGAACATCCACAACCTCGGCATTGAATATGAACTTGGCGCCTTTGACTTCAGCTGCTCTCATGATATTATGGGCAGAAAGGGCGGGATCATTTACATACCCGGCTTCAGGGCAGAAAATACCTCCCTCAAGCACTTCAGTGGGTTCATCATAAAATGTAGGGTCTTCAGGACGTCTCACAGGCCAGAATTTATGAAGATCCACAACCGGTACTTTTTCTTTGATCTTGTCATTGTCCCATTCTTCATAGACAACACCCACTTCATCATAGTTTGCCTGTACTTTTTTCCAGTCATGGCCATCGGATTTCAGCAGGATGGACCCTGTGTTCATATATTTGGCATGGCCTTTTTCGTCTTCAGCATGGTCCAGATATTCTTCCCAGTTCAGCCAGTATTTAAAGCCTTCATAGGCCATGGCAACTCCATCAGCCGTTGAATAATGCGCCCGTACAATGGCACATGATCCAGCTGTAGAACCTTCTCCGGCATCGGGAAGTTTATCAACGCTGAGGGTCTTGTATCCCTTCTGGGAAAGTTCATAGGCAATGGGGGCACCAATTACACCCGCACCAATAATAATTGCATCAAATTTGTCGTTCATTGTAATCATCTCCTTTGTTTATAAACTTTTAATCCATTCTGTAAACTTTGTTTCGCCTGCCGGTGAAAGCCCGAACTCTTCTCCCGCATGGAGAATGGCATGGATCATATCTCTTCCATAACCCCTGGAGCAGGTCAGAACCACACATGATTTTTCTGCATCCCGGTTCAGGGCAACTATCTGGCAGGGAACATGGGAAAAAGGCCCCTGGGAAAGAAATGGCATTTCCCTGGCTGTATCCATAAAATCCAGTGAAGAAAGTTTTTCACAAATTGAAAAAACCGATTCTCCAATTATTGCGACAAAAACAGTGTTCTCTGTCACATCTGTATATTCAGGTTCTGCTGGTATATCAAGGGTATCCCCGTCCAAATGGTAGAGGGAACACTGGATACTGTTCATCCGGTTCACAAGGACTCCGTTTTCCAGAACAGACTGGCAGGGAACTTCAGGAATACTGATTCCAAAGGGTTTTTTAGAACCCAGATCAGAACACTGCAGATCAAGCCTTGTTCTATGGCTCAGATCCACCAGATAAGGGCCATCGCCCTGGTCATGATATTCCAGAACCACATTCCAATTATCCCGCACCTCTTCTTTGAGAGGTGTTGATTTAAACACAACAG
>Ga0307988_1000299_pt1 | contig 36628 bp, 45 predicted proteins | sample EllFjometagen183_FD_203166 | JGI IMG/M metagenome (GOLD analysis project Ga0307988, IMG submission 203166) | Marine microbial communities from Ellis Fjord, Antarctic Ocean - #183 | ecosystem: Environmental > Aquatic > Marine > Unclassified | place: Southern Ocean | collected 2014-10-08 | reverse complement strand
GGGCAACTGGCACAGGCGGTGATCAGGGCGCACATGGAACTCTTGGAGCAGACGGCGATAAGGGCGCACATGGAACACTTGGGGCAGACGGTGATAAAGGCGCTCATGGAACACTTGGGGCAGACGGCGACACTGGCCCACAAGGAAATACTGGCCTACAGGGTAACACTGGCCCACAAGGCAATACGGGGGGCGTGGGTGACGTTGGAGCAAGGGGAACAACTGGCGGTGTTGGTGATACTGGCCCACAGGGTTTTACCGGCTCACAGGGTGGGGTTGGCCCAAAGGGATATACCGGATCACAAGGAACAACGGGCGCACAGGGAACAACGGGCGCACAGGGAGCAACGGGCGCACAGGGCATTCAGGGGGTAACAACTTATGCCAATTGTAATACCTGTCGAACATGTAACACTTGTGCCACTTGCACAGATATTTAATAGAGAGGTTTAATCATGTCGGTTTATTTAGATTTTGTTGAAACAGATATTGGAGTCGCCCCTGTAAAGGAAATATCGGGAGATCAAGTAAGATTCAAGAATCCCGATGGTTCATGGGGCAGTTTTGTAAATATTAAAGGGGTTCTCGGAAATACTGGTTCAGTCGGAAATACCGGCTCCGTTGGCGACACTGGTTCAGTCGGAAATACCGGAGCCGGGGGAGATACTGGCCCTATTGGAGATACTGGCCCTGTAGGTGATACTGGCCCTGTTGGAAATACTGGCCCTGTTGGAAATACTGGCCCTGTTGGAAATACTGGCCCTGGTGGAGATACCGGCCCTGTTGGAAATACCGGGGGTGGTGGAGATACCGGCCCCATTGGCAACACAGGCTCAACGGGGGGTGTTGGCCCCATTGGCAATACAGGAACAACAGGGGGTGTTGGCTCTATTGGTGACACTGGCTCCGTTGGAAATACTGGCGGCGTTGGAAATACTGGCGGTATTGGCCCCACTGGCGACGTCGGTAATACCGGAACAACTGGCGGCGTTGGCGATGTAGGAAATGTCGGAACAACTGGCGGTGTTGGTGATGTAGGAAACGTCGGGGCAACTGGTGATGTCGGTGATGTAGGAAACGTCGGGGCAACTGGCGGTGTTGGCGATCCTGGGCATACTGGCTCAACTGGCGGTGTTGGCGATCCTGGGCATACTGGCTCAACTGGCGGTGTTGGCGATCCTGGGCATACCGGCTCAACGGGCGGCGCTGGTGGTATCGGTCCAACTGGCGGTGTTGGAAATACTGGCACTAAAGGGGTAACTGGTGGTCCCGGAGGTACTGGCCCTACTGGATTCACTGGCTCTACAGGAGGCGGTGGCAGTCTTGGAGCAACCGGCCCACAAGGAACAGCCGGAGGAGTCGGAGATACCGGCCCTGGTGGAAATACCGGTGCGGGTGGAGATACCGGCGCTGTTGGAGCAACTGGCCCACAAGGCATCCAAGGCGCTTATGTCCTTCAGACTTGCTCTATTTGTTCCACCTGTAACGTTTGTGGCCTTTGTATCAACTGTAATTGCAACTGCGGAGACAGGTAACTTAAATTGGAGACTATAATGACAGATTTTTCATACGATAAAAAACCTTTTGGAATGGGCATAACGCCCGAAGCAACAGCCAAATTTTTCATTCAAACATTAATCTCACCTGAAAATATTACCATTCAGGTATATGAGGCTTTTAAAAAAGAGAACGATAGGTATCTCAGCCTGGCGACAGTATACCAGTTTGATGATGACTTTTTTAACATTCTTTTAGAAAAACCGATTTTGAACCATTCGGAAATTTTTACCCCTCAGAATTATGGCGAGAAAGATATAGTCCACGGCCCTGCTTTTGGGTTAGATTCTTCTTTATATTTTTTGGCAAGAAGCTCTATAACTTTGAACAAATCGGCAGACGTTCTTGGCGTCAATAAAAAAACCTTATGGGCTCCATACTCAAACGTCTTTGTTACAATGGATGAATTTGGAAGAATCAGAAACCCATATAACAAATACACCCACTCGGTAATTTCAAAAGTAGACTCCACGGCATTAATAATGGATAAGTTTGTGCATTGTGTCGCTCAAATCTATACTGGACATCATTCAGAAGATTTTGAAGGTGATGGCTTGAGAATTACCGTCCATTCCACCCTCGGATGTGACAGTAATATTGAGTTTGACCAAATCGTTGCAAATGATGCAAAAGCCTACGCCGCTTTCAGTGAGAATTTTTTCCCGACAATAAACACCCCTGATGAGATTGCCTGTCCTGCCGGAGAAGTTTACAGTATCCCAATTAATATCAATAGGCCAGATAGTTCGCCCTATTCAGGCGATTGCGATGTTTATTCAAAATGTGACATGGGCTTTATCGTGACAAGAAAGGTTACCGCATTGAATGGCGTTGCAAATATCAGATTCATGGCTTTGGGATTGGAGTCAGGGGATCAAGCTGAAATTAAGGTTGGATTCAAATGGTATGAAAACAAAGCAACTATTAAGGTGAATATTCAATAATGCTTCAAATTTTCCTTGGAAATGATTGTAATTTCAATTGCCCGTACTGTCTGCAACCAAAGGGCAAACTTAAAACAAAAAAACTTGATATAGAGAGGATCGCTTCTTTTATTCTGAATAATCCGATTAAGGAAATCAGGTTTTGGGGCGGCGAACCTCTCTTATATATCGACCTGATTAGAGAAATTGTTGCGGGTCTTGAGCACAATAACATTATAATCAATAAGACCATGGTTACAAACGGCAGTTTGTTGAATGAAAATATTACCAATTACCTTAAACACAAGGCCATCTTCACATGTCTAAGCTACCATGAAGAAATGGATCCAAATTGTTTAAAGTGGTTGTCAAGATTGGAATACAAAAGCATTAATTATTTAATAACAAAACAGTCACTTTATTTATGGGACTTAATCAACCTAAAGGATAAATTCGATGCCACTTTTAATCAAGACATATATATAATACCAGGTTATGTAAGAGCAACTTCATCATGTCCATCGGAATATTATTTAACTGAAAAAGAAATTGATTATCACATCGAACATCTAAGGATTTTAAATAAGTTCGGCTTTGCTCCAAGGCTTATTGAAACTCTTAAAGGCCAATGGGATAATATTGCCGCCAATTATACGCCTGGAAACGCCAAATGTATGAACGCAAGCCATGTGAGTATTGACATTTCAGGGGAGATTTTACCATGCCATTATGCACAGAATTTCGGCACCGAAGGCAAAGGGTTCGGTCAAATACCGGACTTTGATTTAATACCAAGTACGCAACGTCACATTAATACTGAAAAATGTAGGGAGTGTGACATTCTCCCATATTGCCAGGGTAATTGTCATCTAAGTTCGACACACGAAATAGATTGTCTATTAACCCAAAAATTATATCACTTTTTATTTAAGGAATTTAATAAATAATGCCTCTGTTTAAAATACATACTGATAAATCCTTTTACACTTTTGACCCTCAAAAAAGTCTTTTACTTGATAAAGATGGCAACCCTGCTGTTAGACCTGAAACGTCAAAAGGCAACAATGGCGGTGGGCTTGCAATGTTAAGGATACAACTTGGTCTTAAATGCAATTACAATTGCGTGTATTGCAAACAGGCAGATCAAAAAAAGAAAATTAATAAAAAAACCGACCTCAAAGTTCTGGTATCAAAAATTCAAAAGGAATATTCGACAATCCGAACTATATTTTTTGCAGGCGGGGAGCCGCTTTTATATTGGAAAGAAATTCAAACATTGACATTAGAATTAAGAAAGATTTACCCAAACGCCAAAATAGCAACAATCTCAAACGGGTCTATTCTCACAAAAGATCATTTACAGTTTTGCAAAGAAAATAATATCCATTTTGTTTTTTCCCATGATGGCCCAGGTCAATATTTAAGATCAGGCGACCCCCTGGAAAACCCCGACATATTAAAAAATATTCAAAATTATCTTGAAGATGAAACCAGAACGGCGGGGATATTTTCAAACGGGGTTCTTACTCCTATCAATAATAAACCGACCCAAATTGTTGAACATATCCGCAACAAGGTTGGCAAAAATATTCGAGTAAGTTTTGAGGGTGTGGCTGATCTCAATACTGAAACTGTCGGCAAAGAAAATCTTTTATTCGATAATATCACCGGGAAAGAATTGACCGATGATATCTTACGAGGGTGGGTTGAAGGCAAACTTCAAAACACTGTCTTTGAAGAGCGTATACATGACTTCCTTCGTCGTTTAGCCCATCAAGCAAACTCGCACACTCAAACTCAAAAATGCGGCCAATTAAGGGATGATGTAGTCGCTGTAGATTTACAGGGTAACACCATGATTTGTCATAGTTCAACTTCAAAAGAAAACTATCTTGGAAAAATTGATGGATATCAAAAAGCAAAACCCGATCAATTTTTATGGTCAAAAAGAGAAACCTGTTCCAACTGCATTGTTCAGCAACTTTGCGGAGGCGGTTGTCTTCTAAGTCCCTATGGATCAGAAGAGCAAAAGACAACTTGTAAAAATGATTTTTACTATCATATGGGCATCTTTGCAGCAACAATATTTGAAATAACCAAAGATTTTATAACAAAAATTGAAATAATAAAAGAATCATAATTTAAACAGGAGTTAAATATGCCAATAAGAGCACAGGTAGAAACACAGATTACATGGGCAGCAGCTAACACTAAGTCAGTTGGAGCCGATGGTCTTTTCAAGGAATCAGATGATATCACTGTAAATCCTAATATGATCGCCATTGGATTTACTATCAATGGTAATTCTGACGGTTCATCTTCTAATGATATTTTAGAAGTTCACTGCATGATAAAAAAAGATGTTAACAATTCCAATGGAGGAGTACCAGATACTTATGACACAATTGATACTTTTGTCCTTTCTCTCGATTGCGCTGATGGTGGCGATAATCAACAAACGACATTTTTAGGCAAAGTTATGGCCGGAGACATTATCCGGTTTGCATGTAAAAACAATGGAACAAACGCAATAGAAGCGGGAATTAGAATCACTGAAGATAGATTAATCTTTTAATAAGAGAAGCTTGCTATGACAAAACTTGCTAAAAAATATTTTGATAATTTCAGGATTCCAGTTCATATGCTTGAAGTACGGGAATTATTCGCAGGAGAATTAAATTCCGCCCTTGAAATAACACCCAACTTATCAGGTCAACTCGGGATAGGCGGTAACATGATTGCAGACGCAGGGACTTCTTCTCTTTCTCAAACTGTAATCGATGGACAGCAAGGAGACTTGCTATCAATATTGTCTCAATTATCGCCCATTATGACAGGGAATTCAGGTTTGAATGTTTCCTTTGAATCAATAGGTGCTGATCTTTTAAGTTCTATTGCAGCAAAAGAAGGGAAGGTTGCAGATATTTCAACGGTTTTAAATGAATTATTTTTGACTGGAACTGGAAAGATTGGTGGTGGTGGTGGAGATTTAAACTCTTTGCTTTCTAATCAGGTAATTTCCCTTGCTGGTCAAGAAGGAAAAAATTCTGAATTAACCGTTATCCTAACCAACTTAATATTATCAGGGTCAGGCAATGCTGGCAATAAAGCAAGTGTCTCGACTGTTCTTACAGATTTGATACTGGCAGCATCGGGAAATATTGGAATTAATGCCAATCTTTCGACTGTCCTTATTGATTTAATTTTGTCAGGATCAGGCAATATCGGAAATACAGTAAATATCGCAACAACTCTTACTGACTTGGTTATATCCGGATCGGGAAAGGCTGGTAACAATGCAGACATCTCAATTGCTCTTGCAAACTTAATATTAACAGCGACAGGTGATATCGGAAATGCGGGACAGATAAGTTCTTTATTGCCTGGCCAAACTCCTGATTTTGTTGCTCAAGACGGTTCAAATTCAAGCATTTCAACTGCCCTTGCAAATTTAATTATGTCAGGATCAGGAAACGCCGGCAACAAAGCGAGTATTTCAACCATCCTTACAAATTTGATATTAGCAACATCCGGAGATATTGGAGTCAACGCCAATGTGGAATCTACACTAATCGATCAATCACCAAATATTACTGGACAAGAAGGATTAAATGCAAGTGTTTCGACTGATCTCACAAATTCAATTTTATCAGGATCAGGGAAATTGGGTAATAAGGCGAACTTCTCAACAGCTCTTGTTGATTTATTTTTGACTGGATCTGGAAATACTGGCAACCATGGACTTTTGAATTCTTTGTTCCCAGGTCAATCAATTAATCTTATTGGTCAAGAAGGAATGACAGGACCACTCTCTGCAATGGTTAATGTTCTCGAAACCCTACTTTCAGGGGCAATAGGGATCAAAGCGAACATCGAAACACAAACAAATATAGATTCGGTTCTCAACGGTGGCCTTGGAGTTGCCGGGAACATAGATTCACAAACGATTATTGATCAAATCATTATGGGTAATGCTGGAAACCAGGGAAATTTAACTTCCGAAACAAATATAGACACAGTTCTTGATGGAAATTCTGGAAACAAAGGGGGGTTAGCTTCCGAAACAATTATTGAACAACTTCTTGCTGGTCAAACGGGCAGCAAAGGTGCCTTGATTTCTGAAACAATTATCAACCAAATTCTTACTGGTAAAACAGGCAACCAGGGCAGTTTAATTTCCAATTTAGTTATCGCCCAAATCATTGCCGGACAAACAGGTATTCATGGTGATTTAGTATCAGAAACAACTATAGATCAAATACTTGCTGGTCAAACTGGAAATTCAGGAGAAATAACATCCGAGACTGTTGTGGATTCTACTCTTTCTGGAAATTCTGGAAACAAAGGTGCCTTGATTTTTGAAACAATTATCAACCAAATTTTTACTGGTAAAACAGGCAACAAGGGCAGTTTAATTTCCAATTTAGTTATCGCCCAAATCATTGCCGGACAAACAGGTGTTCATGGTGATTTAGTATCAGAAACAATTATAGATCAAATACTTGCTGGTCAAATTGGAAACTCAGGAGAAATAACATCCGAGACTGTTGTGGATTCTACTCTTTCTGGAAATTCTGGAAACAAAGGAGAATTGACTTCTGAAACAATTATCAGCCAACTTCTTTCTGGAAATTCAGGAAACAAGGGTGGATTGATCTCTGAAATGATTATAACTCAACTTCTTTCTGGAAATTCAGGGAACAAAGGAGAATTGATTTCTGAAACAATAATTAATCAAGTCCTTGCTGGTCAAACGGGAAGCTCAGGAGAAATAACATCCGAGACAGACATCGATTCTACTCTTTCTGGAAATTCAGGAAACAAAGGGGAGTTAGCCTCTGAAACAATTATTGATCAAGTTGTTGCTGGTCAAACAGGAAGCTCAGGAGAGATAACTTCCGAGACAGACATCGATTCTACTCTTTCTGGAAATTCGGGAAACAAAGGAGAATTAATTTCCGAAACAATTATTGATCAAGTTATTGCTGGTCAAATAGGTAGCAAAGGTAATTTGATTTCCGAAATGATTATAGCCCAACTTCTTGCTGGTCAAACAGGAAGCACAGGAGGATTGATTTCCGAAACAATTATTGGTCAAGTTCTTGCTGGTCAAACAGGCAGCAAGGGTGGCTTAATTTCTGAGACAGATGTTGAATCTACTCTTTCTGGAAATTCAGGAAACAAAGGAAATTTGGCTTCAGAAACAATTATTGATCAAGAACTTACAGGTCAATTGGGTATCAGTGGACAATTGTTAACTCAGGCAGATATCGCTCTCGTTCTTTCAGGAAAAACAGGAGTTGGCGGCCCATTATCAAGTCAAATTACAACAGCTTTTTCCATAGCAGGGATACTTGGGATTTCAGGTTCATACACTCTTGAGCTTACAAATATCTCGGCTATAATCGAAGGTATGCTTGGTGTATCCGGTGTGGTCACAACAACCCTTTCGGCTGGAGCTGATCTTGCTGCGAAGATTGGAATTTCTGGCGAAATCTTTTGTGCTCTTGAAGATCTTGAAGATCTTCAATTACAAATAATTGAAATCGCAACAGGTGAAAGAGTTTACCAGGTCGTATTTTCAACTAAAACAGGCAGGGCGGTCTTCTTGGCTCCAAAAACAAGTAAAATTGAGATAATAACAACAACATAGAAGTGTAAACCTTTTAAAACATGAAATTAATATGTTATAGTTTGCAAAATAGACTATAATTAGAGTTAAAAAAGAACTTTATCAACAAAGGAGATCGTTATGTCATTAGGTGTATTAGAATCAATCAGAAACGCGTGGCTGGATGCAATAGCTGCTGCAATTGACGCCGGAATAGTGGGTGGGCAGCTTAAATTTTATGATGGCTCTCGTCCTGGAACCAATGGGGCTGCAACCAACTTGCTTGGAACAGTCGTTTTTTCAGCTACTTGTGCGCCTGACGCAAGTGGAGGAGTTTTAACATTCAGTGAAATGACCGAAGATGCCTCTGCCGATGCAACAGGCACAGCGACCTGGGCCAGAATTACTGACAGTGATGACAATTTTGTATGTGATTGCTCTGTTGGAACATCCGGCGAGGACATCAACTTAAACTCCGTGGCTATTACAGTCGGCGGAATTATCAGAGTAACATCAGGGACCTTAACTGCCGGTAATGCATAATGGATACAGTAAAAGAAGGTAAAGCTTCTTATCATGAATATCGGTTGCTTGCAGAAGACGGAGAAACCCTTGTCCATTTTATTGAAGATCTAAAATACAAAGTCTCTGACGGAGTAGATGATTTAATTGAATGGACAGACCTTCCTCATGATAACCCTGGTACCATAATAGTGCCAGGGCCTATCAATCGAATAGGAGATTCGGGCAGATCAATGAGATACCTAACCCTGTTTGCAATCCATGATGAAGGTAATCATTTGCCCGAAGAAGTTAAATATAAAATATTAGACCAAGTAGGGATTACATCAACAACGACACCAACGGGGGTAGAATGAAGCCGAATAAAATCATACTTCATCACAGCTTGACAAAGGATTCCGATACTGTCTCCTGGGGAGCAATTCGAAACTTTCATACAAATGATAATGGCTATTCCGACATTGGCTACCACTTTGGAATCGAAAAGCTCCGTGGGCAGACAGAAATCCTTTTAGGAAGAATGTTAAGCAAAACAGGCGCTCATTGTAAAGGCTATAACACCAACGCCATAGGTATCTGTTTTGTGGGTAATTTTGATCTTCAATTACCTCCGAAAGAATCATGGGACGCCGGAATTAAATTAGTCAAATTCTTAATGGCTGAATATGGGATTAAGAAAGTTTTCGGTCACACAGAATTAAATTCTCATAAAACCTGTCCTGGAAAACTTTTTGGTTTGGAAAAATTCAGGAGTGAACTTGGGTTATGATTACTGGCATCTTAGCCTTGTTCGGTTCACCAATTATCGGCACGATAACTGGATTCTTCGGTTCCTGGCTAACCAAAAGAGAAGATAGAAAAATGTTAGAGATGAAACAAAATCATCTCATTAATTTTTCAAAATTAAATCATGAACAACGAACTGCTTTCACTAAAATTCAAGGCGAAATAGATCTTCAGAAGATAGACGCTGAATCTTTTCAATCTGCTGTAAAAAGTTCCAGTAAAATGAGTGGCAATAAATTCCTTGACGGTATGAAATCCCTTATTCGACCTGTCATTACTATGTATTTATTGATTGGTATTACAATCATAACTGTAGAAATTCATCAATTAATTGGTGGCCTCGAAGTTATTCCCGTTAAAGAGTTAACAAGTATTTATGTCCGAATAATTTCAGAATGTCTGTATTTCACTTCTGTTGCAATTAGCTTCTGGCTTGGTATCAGACCAGCTCAAAAAAGAATTTTATAAAAGGGGCAATATCATGTTTAAAGAATTTTTAAGTGATCCTACAGGGCAATATTCTATGATGAGAGGATTAACGGCTCTTATTGTAATCGTTTCCATGGGAATTTGGGCTATGGCATCTTTTAAAACAGGAAGTGTTGTAGATATCCCACAAAATGTTATGTATTTAAATGCTTCAACTCTTTTAGGAAAGAGTATTCAAAAAGGATTCGAAAAATAAAATAGGATCAGCTAAGTTGTTCAAGCCCTGGTCGGCAAAATCTTCCATAAAAAACACGGCCTAATTGACGATTGCAAAGTCAACGCCAAATTTCTCTCCAATAAATACGACATCTAAGTTCCCGTAGTTTTTATTTGTTTTTAGAATTTTTAAAATAACAAATACAACTGGTGAACTATGCAAAAAATCAAACCAATACAAAAGAAAATATTTTATTCAGACTGTGTGAATTGGCCCATGAACAAGGTTGATCAATTAAATCTAATTATTGACAATGCAATAGATATTTCAAGAAGAACATTTTTGAAACATGTTGATAGAGATGTATTAAAAAGTATTGAAACAGACCTTGGATACGACAGCCATTATAAGCAAGGCCTTACAATGGCTGCTGATTGGGCTGTATCTTATCATCGATCAAAATTTAAAGATAAGTTTTGTTATTATTTCCGGTATTCAGCCATCGAATATATATTTACATAGGAGAAACATGGATTATACAATACAAGATATAATAAATGCAGAATTCAACCTTGAGCCTTTAACTTGCGTTCATTGTCATCATGTCGGAGAAGTAACTTTCCTGCAATATGTTGGTGACGGTCAATGTGGGATGTGCGGAAAGTGGCAACTGGGAGAAAATAATAAAAAATAGGTTGCAAAATGCACTATTTTTTGTTCTATTATGATTTTCATTAATATTAACAAACAAAAAGGGTTGTCACATGAAAGTGATTTATGCGCCAAAGGGCAGGGCAAAAGAATATGCAGAATTGGCATTAAACATCTATAATGGCTGCACTCATGGCTGTACTTATTGTTATGCCAGTCGGTATGACAAAGAAAATTATTATGAGACAGCTAATCCTAAAAAGGATTTTCTTAAAAATCTCAAACAAGACATAAAAGTTTTAAATACCTGGGATCATGTACCGGAGATTTGTTTGAGTTTCCAGGGAGATGTTTATCAACATGCTGAAACAGAATTAAAACTCACAAGGTCGGCCATAGAATTATTGATAGAAAACAATCTTCCCTTCACTGTTTTAACAAAAAGTGGCAGTCGGGCAGCCAGGGATTTTGATTTATTGTCTCAATATGACAAATGCCGTTTTGGTACGAGCCTTGTCTTTACCAATCCCCTTGCTATTGAACAATTCGAACCCGATGCTGATGATGCAGATTGTCGAATCCAGGCAATTATCAGAGCACACGAACTTGGAATTCCAACATGGGTAAGCCTGGAACCTGTAATTTATCCAGAACAAGCCTTGATGCTTGTTAAAATGTTGTGTGGATTTGTTGACTCTTGGAAGGTTGGAAAAATCAACCATCATCCTGAACTCGAAAAAGATGTTGATTGGATCCAATTCAGGCAATCAATCATTAAACTCTTTGAACATTTCGGGTGTGATTATTACATCAAAAAAAGCCTGAGCGAATTATGAAGGAACCAGGATATTTATTTAATTTATCTGATGGGACCAGAATTTTTAGAGGGGATATCTTATCTCATCCAGATCATAGAAATGTCGGTTGGTATTGTACTGCAGAATTTAAACCAAAAGGTGATTTTGTCACTGTTCGTTCACCAAATGGCGCAGTTCCCACTGTTAAAATTTCAACCCTAAAAAGAGAACCACCTCATCTCAAGTGGTGCAAACTTTGTGGGCAACGAATAACTTAAAAAGGAAAGACATGAAAACAGAACCATGGTTTTACACCTATTCAGGAATAAAATTTCAACTTTTAGACCCAACAATGGATATGATCAATATTCATGATATTGCACATTCATTATCAATGCAATGCAGATGGAACGGTCATTGTAAATTCTTTTATTCGGTTGCCGAGCATTCAATTCATGTGAGCAATCTCGTTCCAAAAAGTCTTGCCCTCCATGGTCTTTTGCACGATGCAGCCGAGGCTTACGTGGGAGACATAATTACTCCGTACAAGGATCAGCTCATCAATGCCAAAATAATTGAACATAAAATTCTTAAACTTATTTTCAAATGTTTTGGTGTGGCAAATACAATTGATGATAAGCATTATATCAAATTTGCAGATGGTCAAATGATACCAACTGAGGCATTTCAAATAGTCCCACATGCATCAGAATATAAATGGTTGGAAGCACTTCCCGATCCTGTAAAAATAGATCTGGAATGCTGGAAACCATCAGTTGCAAAAGCTGTCTTTCTTGACAGGTTTAATACTCTTTTAAATATCAATGAAGATGGAACAATGGAGGCAGCATAATGTGCCAGGTATACATAGGAGAGCCTGTTTTCATAAATGGGCCATCGATATTCCAGTACACACTGACACATGAACACAGACATGGCACGTCAGTTTATGCTTTTTATTCTTCCAAAACTCTTGAAGAATTACCAAGCCAAGAAGAAATTGCTGAAATACTCGGGGTAGAATATGAGCCATATCGAGAAGAATATTTAGATCTCGAAAAAGTATCACTGGAAGATTTTGATACTCTTTGTGAAGAATACAAGAAAAAAGAGGTTGTATAATGATAAAATACCACAAGATCCAGACAGTATATAAAAGAGACTTTGAAACCAAACACAAAACTCTTTTAGAAGATCAGTTTTCAATTCCTGAGTTTGAATTTTTAAAAGACAATCTCTGGTCGTTTTCAGAAAAACTTGATGGCACCAATATAAGGGTGATGTTCGATGGATTCAAAATAACCTTTGGTGGCAAAACTGATAATGCCCAAATTCTAACAAAATTAATAAACAAACTTGTTGAACGATTTCTTTGCACTGTGGCAAGACCAATTATGCTGCATTCATAAGGATATTCGGTTGGATTAATAGAGAAATATTAAGATATAAATAAGGAATTAACAAATGGAAAAAGAACAGACCTGGACCACAGCAGAGCTTCAGGAAGACTTCGAGGTAATAGGCTTCATGGCTCCATATGTGGCTGTACGCAGAAAAAAAGACAATATCATTGGCTCTCTGGAATTTTCAGATCATCCAAGGACCTATTCTTCATTCAAAAAGGATAAATAATGAAAAAAACAACATATTTAGCACAAAGAAATTCAACCGGAAATATCAAGATCATGACCATAAATCTTGATGGTGATACAGTATATCAAACATGGGGAATCCTAAATGGCAAGATGCAATCTACTCCTCCAACTGTTTATGATTTCATTAACAAGGGCAAGGCCAACGAACTTAACCCACCGGCTGCAGCCGAAGCTGGTTTCAACAAAATTATAAAAACCAAAACAGATGAAGGCTATCTTGTTGTAGAATCCCTTGATGAAATTCCGGAAGAAGAACTTGATAAAGATGTCATGGATCTTGATAATATCCCAAAACAATTTTGTTGTTCCAAACCAACCAGTAAAATTTCTGAAAAAGCCCTGGATAAATTAAACAACAGTGATCATGGTGATTTTTTTATAAAATATAATGGATCTTGTCATTATATATTAATTATATCAACAGGCGATGTGAAACTCTATACCAGGCGTATGGATGACCACACTGTTAAATATCCGGCTATCGTAGCAGGGGTAAAAGAATTAAATCTTCCACCCAAGACATTATTGATTACAGAATTTGTTATTGATCCTGAATTAAAAATTCCTCACATGGAGGCTTTCAGGATCATGCAGACCATTTCAAAGGCCAATGTGTCTGCTGGTAAGCCTAAAAAAGATTTATCAAAGAATAATGCTCGCCAGGATGTTGCCAACGGTGGACACAGAGTCCGAGCTTGTGTTTTTGGTATCCTTTATTATGGTGATGAACAAGTTTGGCATCTTCCAATGATAGATATTTATGAGACTCTTCACAAAGACATTCCAAAACTTATCACTGGACACGAATTATTCTTACCAGAGGCATTGGCTTTTTCATCTGCACGAAGAGCAATCGATTTTGCCAAAAAGAATAAACACATCTATGAGGGGCTGGTAGTGTGGGACAACACCAAAGCTATGGAAGTTACGTTCAATGGAAAACCCAAACGCCGAGCAGCATGGAAAGTCAAACCAACGGCTGAGATGGACGTAATTGCATTCGGTTATAATCTTGGTACCAAAGGCAAACTCCAGGGTAAGATTGGAAGCCTCAAAATAGGCAAGTATAAGGCCGATGGAAGCATTTTTGATATGGGTGATTGTGGATCTGGTTTAAAGCCCAATAGCGGCGATAATGAGATCGAGAATTGGACTTTCCCACAGGTAATTGAGGTTGAATATGATCAAATATTTCCGACTGGAAAGCTGCAATTTCCAAGGTTTTCAAAGAAGCATGAAGACAAGCTGCCAGAAGATGTTGAGATAATGGAGGTGGCATAAAAGATGGCAGATTTTATCTATGAGTCCTTGGATAGCAATATCCAGTTTGAAATTTACAATCAAATTGTAAACAGAATGGAAAAGTTGCAGCAAGTAGAAAAATTTACTCCCATGGAAAAACTCATGCAGATCATAGAAGAAGAAACAAATGATGCTCTTGTTAAAAAGGCCGGCTCTTGTGAAAAATGCAACTGTCCGGCAGATCAAATGGAGTGGCAAGAATTTGACAAGATTTTTATTTGTCCAAGTTGTGGAAATGATCAATAAAAAAGGAATAGAAATGCAAGACTTACATGAAATAATAAATAATAAAGTCCAGGCAATGGTCGATGATAAAGTTATTCAAAAAGCCGTTGAAAATGGTGTGGCTAAGGCTATCGAAACAGCTATTGCAAATCAATTTGAAAGATTTGGCGGAGTGACTTCTCAGATCGAAAAGACAATAAAAGAAGGTTTACAAGTGGATTTAAAAGACCTTCCCTTCGAAACATATAATGCACAGATGCTTGTTTTAATAAAATCTAAACTTGGGAATATGTTTCAGGGGGCGGCTGCAGATAGATTTTTATCTGAAATGGATCGAATTTTAGCACCAGTCCCAAAAGAAATGCCAATCCATGAGTTTGTCGAAACGGTTGTGGGTTTTTGGAAAACAGATGAACCATGGGATGCAGATGATATGGATGACTATGCAACTGTCGAAGTAGAGCCATATCGTGACGACCCCAATTCCAAAGATATAACTTTAAAATTCTGGAAACAAAAAGAACGCAATGACTTTTTATCAAGTCGCAAAAAAGAAAATCCTCCGACCATGCAACTTTTCATTTTAGATGGTCGAATTCGGATTAACCATAAGCATGAATATAATCCAACTTGCTTCAGTGAGACTGAGGCCCTGGTTTTTAAAATGTATGCAGCCGGGACCGTCTTAACTGGCATAGAAGGGTTTGACCAAGACAATTGTGATTTAACTTTAAAAGACGAATATTAATATGGTTAAAAGAATCGAAATGCCCGAACTATGGACAGCCGAACAAGTGGCTGAAGCCTTACAAATGAGCAAACGTACAGTATATAAAAATGCAAAAAAATTGGGAGGGTTTTATCCTTTTGGGATAAAGCAAATGAGATTCAATGCAAAAAAAATACAAGAATGTTTGGAAAGATCCGAAAACAAAACTATGGCGATACAAGTTCCGGTTCAAAAAAAAACAGTATTACGGGAACAATTTTCTAACAGAGGATCAAGCGGGATTAGCATCAGGGGAAAGAAAAAGTCGCCTGATGTCAGAGTTCAAGAAGACACAAACAGTAGGGACAACATTCTTAGACGTTTCAAGCAAGTTTGTTGATTCTTTGAGAACAGCAGAATATAAAATTGGTAAAGATGGAATAAATAATAAAGAGAAAGCGGCTGGTGATTTTCTTATTTTTTTAAATAACTCTGCCGTTGAATTAAATGAGATAACTGAAGATGATATTGAAGCCTACCTTGAAACCAGGCCAAACAATGACTCGTTTAATCGGTACCGGACTTCTTTAAATCAAATGTTTCAATATGCGATCTATCCGTTAAAGATCACGACTTATAATCCAGTTGCATTGGTTCCAAGACGTAAGGTTAGAGGTCGCAGAGAACGACTGGTTCCAACATATTCGGAATTAATGAAGATTCTTAAAGTGGCTAAAAATGGATTTCCACCAACAAAGTCACGATCTAAATATAAAAACATCAGGTGTGATGAACGGGATTTATTGCAAATGATTCTTCACACAGTTGCCCGATATGGTGAGGTTCTACATTTAAGATGGGAAAACGTAGATTTTAAAAACAGAATGCTAACCAAACACACACACAAAACGGAAGACCAGGATGAGAAAAAAATTCCCATCCCAATCAACGATGATCTTCTGTTCATTTTGCAAAGACGTTGGGAGGAACGACAACAGAGCGAATGGGTTTTTTTGAATCACCTAACACTCAGACCATATACCTCGCGTCCTAAACTTATGAGAAAGCTTTGTAAATGTGCTGGAACTCGTAATATTGAATTTCACGGCATCAGACATTATGTTATCACACAACTGAGAAATGACAGCAGGCTCCCCGATGTGGCAGCTAAAGACCTGGCGGGTCATGAAAAAATGGAAACCACAGATAAATATACCCACCCTGTGACTGAAACTCATTGGGCGGCTGTTAAAACTTTAGAGAATCTTTTTGATCCGGATATTATTAATGCCGATTATGAAATCATAGAAGAGGCACGTCTTCTTCCTCAACAAAAATCTACTTTCGCAGAACAAAAGCTTTCAGAACTTTTGAAAAAACTGATCCAAGTCGAAGTTAAAAAAATAGCTGAAAAATAATCAAAACCTCTGAGCAACTTTTATGAGCAACTTTTTGCTCAGAGGTACTTTTTGTCTATATCGTCACCTTATATGTATAGTTGTTTATTCTATCTAAATGTGCATTAACATACCTCTCGACACCCCTATTTTATCAGTGTTTTGTGTCTCATGAGAACTTTTTTTGAGTAACTTTTTTGGTACAAAAAGACACTATATGTATTGTATGTAGTGGTAGGCACTAAAAAAATCTGAAAACAAGCTAATGACGGGGTTTTCCAGCGTTTTAGTGTCTCAGAGCACTCGACTGGGGGACAAGTGGTCGCAAGTTCAAATCTTGCCGTCCCGACCAATACCAATAAAGGCTTTCAGCGATTTTTTTGATGGCTTTTCCAATGTTAAATTTCCATGGGGACAGACATTGCAATTTTTGTTCCTTTTCCCGGTTCAGATTTTATTATTATTTCACCTCCCATATTATTAAATCGCTCAGAAAGGCTGTACAGACCGAAACCACAAAAATCAGATTTATTTTTTGTATTTATTTCAAAGCCGGAACCATGATCTTGGATTTTTATTAGAATAGTATTGTTATCTTTTGACAATTCAATTTTGGCTTCTTTTAAACCAGAATGTTTTATGACATTAATAATAAGTTCATTAACCGCTCTGTATATAATAATTTTATTTGCTTCGATTAAACGCACAGGAACATCAAGATTATTGATATATTCAATATCTGCATGGTATTTTTCATTCATCTCTTCAATTAAGAAACCTAAAGAAATATCAATGTCGAAATCTTTTAAAATTGGAGGACAAAGCTGAAAGATCATCATACGGATCTCTCTGATCGCATGTTCAATATGTGCTTGAATCTCAGATAACCCGTCTAAATCATTTACAGAATCCTGATCTTTTATATCTTTGAGTCTTGAAACACTTATTGCAAGAATCTGGGCAATGCCGTCATGAAGGTCAGATGCGAGATTACTGCGCTCCATTTCCTCTGAATAGACAAGATGCTCATTTAGTCGCATCAAGTCATTTGTTCTCTCTTTTACTTTTTTATTAAGCGTATTATTAAGCTCAATCAACTTTTCTTCGGCCAGCTTATGTTTGGTTATGTCTTCATGGATTATTATCGCACCGATTACTTTATTATTTTTAAATAAAGGGACACCTCTGATATTAAAAAAACGACTGCGCCCTCCAGTCGTCAAAGGGTAATGGATACTCTTTAAATTTATTGATTCTCCATTAAGAACACGTTTATGTTCATCCTGAAGTCCGGCAGCTACAACACTGGGGAATTCCAAAATGTTGTAGTTTAAATAGTCTTTTTTGACTGTTTCCCCTTTACCGATATGACTAATATGGTAAGGATTAATGTCTTTTATTTTACCATTTTTATCAAGCAATACAATTGACGCTGGAACAGATTCAAACAAGCTTGAATATCTTGTAGATAACTCTTTAATTATGGAATCATCTCTTATTCGAAGTTCAGCAATTTCGGTCTCTAATTCAATAACCCTTTGTTCTATTTCTTCATATGTCGGTTTTTTTGACATTAAAGATCCCCAATTTATTCAATTTTAATTGTTCAGATCATTTTAATAATACTTAAAAATAATTTGAACACTGACAATATCAAGGGGCTTTGAAAGTTTCAAGGCCCTTTTAACAAGTAATCAATCCCGTTTTTTGGTTTTGTTATAATTAAAGCTTTTTTAGTGTCTCAATAATTTTTGACGGCTCAAGCCTGAGAGTATGGTTGATTTCAACAAAATCCAGTACGATATTGTGGTTTTGGTCGATTACATAGGTGGCTGGAACAGGCAGTTCAAAGCTGTCATCTCCATTGGCAGCAGGCAGATCAATACCAAAGTTTGCATACACAGGGCGCAATATTTCAGGCAGAGTGAATACCAGGCCGAAATCTCTTGCTATATTGTTTCCCACATCACTTAATACATGGAATTTGAGGTTTTCTTTTTTTTGGAGCAAAAGACTCTGGTCAGGTAATTGTGGGGAAATGGCAACAAGTTGGGCTCCAATGGATTCTATGGTATCAAGTTCAAGCTGCAAAGACCGCAGCTCTATATTACAATATGGTCACCAGTTTCCCCTGTAAAAATTTATGATAACCGGCCCCTTTGAAAGAAGGGCTTTTGATGAAACGGCTTCACCCTTTGCATTTGGCAGTTCAAAATCAGGTGCTAAATCCCCTTTCCTTTTTGAATGATCCAATATATCAGCACGCTGTAATTCTTCCATGGCATCTGCCATGATTATTGCATCCTCTTTTGGGATCATTTTCATTGACTGTTCTTTTAAAGTATTTAATTCATCTTGAAGTCCCATATTACCTCCATAATTAAATTTACTCTTCGGGGTTAATCCTTTACAGCCCGCGTCGTTACAAATGAGATTGAGTTGTCAATATCCAGCTTATCGCGACTGGGTTGTTCATTGGTTTTGACTGACAGACAATTTTTTATGATACTCTTAACCTTTATCAAGTAAAAGGATATTCTTATAATTTTCAAAAAATTCTTGTATTCGTGTTTCAATTTCACAATAGAAAATATTCATTGATTTGCTATTTAAAGTCATTTTAAAGATTTGCCACACCAATTTATGCTTCCTTATTTCACCTTGACTTTATGATTTAAATCAAATAATCAAATTAGATATTTTACTTTGAGGAGTTGGAAAATTTTATAGAAAAAACTAAAGCAAAATTGCAAATTTGCATGAACAGATTAAACAGAAATTTAAAGGTAGCGTTACAGCCAAATAACCGGGGAGGGAACGAATCGATGAAATTGGACAGGCTGGCATTGTTAATAGTATTGTTGGTTTTATTCATTTCTTTAGCGCCTGCTGCTGCCAAAGACAATTCTGATAAAAAAGATCATAACACTATTGAAGCTGGTGACCATGCCCAAACCACTTCAGACCACTCACAGGACAAGAGTACACACGGTCATATAAATTTAGGAGAGACACTGCCGCTGTACACCTGTATCCCCTTTGCATTAATGCTATTATCCATTGCCCTGCTTCCACTGATAGCAGAAAATTTCTGGCATCACCATTTTGGTAAGATTTCGGCATTCTGGGCAGCCTGTCTTGCGATTCCCTTTATCACTGTTTATAAAGGCATTGCAGTTTATGAAATTCTACACATAATTTTGGCAGATTATATCCCCTTTATTATTCTTTTATGGGCATTGTTTACTATTTCCGGTGGAATTTTACTGAAAGGAACATTAAGAGGAACTCCGGTTGTCAACACTATTATCATATTGATCGGCACCATCCTTGCCTCATGGATGGGGACGACAGGGGCTGCCATGCTCTTGATCCGACCCTTTTTAAGGGCAAATGCGCATCGACAGAATAAAACCTTTATGGTGGTATTTTTTATTTTTCTGGTGGCGAATATTGGCGGATCATTGACACCTCTTGGCGATCCGCCACTTTTTTTGGGATTTCTCCATGGCGTCAGTTTTTTCTGGACCTTTAATATTTTGCCCCATATGCTCACTGCAGCCATGATTTTGCTGGTAATTTATTTTATCCTTGACACATATTATTACAAAAAAGAAGGAGCAAAAGCTCCGGATGACGGTGAGAAAAAGCCCTTGCGCCTGGTTGGGACCTATAATTTTCTGTTTCTCGGGGGTGTTGTTGGTGCTGTTTTAATGAGCGGTATTCTTGATTTGGGAGAAATTTCAACTTTAGGTATTCACAGACCTGTCCAGGATTGGCTCAGGGACGGACTTCTCATCGTTTTTGGAATCGGTTCTCTTATGGCAACACCAAGGGTTCTGCGTGAAGAAAATGAATTCTCATGGTTCCCGATTATAGAAGTTGCCTATCTGTTTATCGGAATTTTTATTACCATGGTTCCTTGTCTGCTATTGCTTAAGGCAGGTCCCAACGGTGCCTTCGCATTTCTAATTAATGCAGTAAAAGAGCCGGTTCACTATTTCTGGGTTACGGGGTTGCTGTCGGCCTTTCTGGATAATGCACCCACCTACCTGACCTTTTTTAATACCGCCCTTGGCAGTTTTTATGCCGGTATGACGGAAAGCAATGCTGTTCCACTATTAATGACGGAAAATGCGATATATCTTAAAGCAATTTCAACGGGAGCTGTCTTTTTCGGCGCCTGCAGCTATATAGGTAATGCACCCAATTTCATGGTTCGATCCATAGCTTCAGAAGCAGGAACACCCATGCCAAGTTTTTTCGGATATATTTTAAAATATTCGTTAATTTTTTTAATTCCAACCTTTGTTATTGTATCCTTTATTTTCTTTTAATATACTGTCTTTAGAGGAATTAAAGCCTTGAATAGGAGAAAAACTATCAATGAATATCGATCTTAAAGGTTTAAAGATAGCCATAATTGGTGGAAACAGTCCTTGTAAAGAAATTCTTGAAATATTGGTGGGGCCAGGATTAAAAGAACTGGATCTTAAGGTTCTATTGATTGCAGATACTTTGACCAAGGTTGAAGGTATCCAATATGCCAGGGAGCAGGGTGTGCCTACAACCATGGATTATAATGAGGTTTGTAAGCTTTCTGGTATTGATGTTATTTTAAAATTAAAAAATGATGAAATACTGGGCTGTATACTGGAAAAGGTGAATACTGAGCATGTCAGCATTATTGACCTTGATGATTACAGGGGCACGTCTTTTTTGAATTTTTTAAGAGCAGAAGAAGAAAGATTAAAGATAAAAAGAAAGATTCAGTCGGACAAGACTGATACCCAGGAAATAGCAACGCTGTTTGATCAATTTACTGCCACAATTCAAAAGAATGCCGAGGAAGAGAACAGACTCTTGAAAGATGAAAGAGAAGATCTGCTCGAGATGGAAAAAGAGTTGTCCCAAATCATTCAGGGCAGTATGATCCCCACTTTTATTATCAACAATGAACATATTCTTACTCACTGGAATCGTGCATGTGAAGAACTTACCGGGCACAATGCCTATGAGCTAGTGGGGACAGACAGGCAGTGGGTACCTTTCAGGTCTGCTAAAAGACCGACCATGGCAGATGTCATTGTGGGGGAGATGTCTGAAGAGGATGTATCGAAGTATTATGGTGCTTCCTGGAGAAAGTCGGGTCTGATTGATGAGGCCTATGAAGCTGAAGAGTTTTTTCCTCATCTAGGGAAAAATGGGAAATGGATATTTTTTACAGCCGCACCTATTAAATCTCCGGATGGCAAGGTAATGGGTGCCATAGAGACATTAAAAGATCTGACCGAAGCCAAAAAAACCCACGAAGAACTGGAACTACAGGACAAAGAGCTTTCTACTCTTTATGATAAGTATAAGAAATCAGAAGAAAAATATAGGTCTTTGTTTAATAATAATCCGAATCCGATTTTTATTATTGATCGGCAGACTTTAGAAATCCTGGATGTGAATCGCCGTGTGGAAGAAGACTATGGACACACAAAAAGGGAACTTTTGGGATCCCCTTTTCTGGACATTGGGGATGCATCCGATGAAACCATTAAGGAATCGCTAAAAGGACTTGCCCAAGACAAATCCATTCTTTTTACCAAAAAAAAGCATTTCAGGAAGGATAAGTCCTCATTTTTTGTTAATGTGAAGGTTGTAAATGCAACCTATAGTCACAGAGATGTCCTGATTGCCTCAGCAACGGATATCACGGAAAGCGTAGAAAAAGAGACTCAGTTGATCCAGGCTGGGAAACTAGCCACCCTGGGAACCATGGCAGCCGGCATGGCCCATGAAATCAACCAGCCATTGAATGTAATACAGATTTGCTCGGACCTGATTTTGAAGATGATTAAAAAAGGACTAAAAATTCCAGATGATGAACTGGTTATTATGGCCAACGATATCATTGATAATGTTGCCAGGGCGGCCGGTGTTATTAAACATGTCAGGGATTTTGCAAGGCAGTCTGAAAGAGACCTTAAAAAATTAACAATAAATGATCCTATCAATGATGTATTCAAGGTATTAGGGCATCAGTTGACGGTTCATTCAGTAAAGGTGAATCTTGACCTTGATCCACAAATTCCTGAAATCCGGGCTGAGCATAATCGTCTGGAACAGGTTTTTATAAATCTTGTGACCAACGCTATAGATTCTATGGATGAAAAAGCAGAGAAAGAAGATGGTATGATTGAGAAAAATCTTTCAATTAAAACCTTTGTACAAGAAGGCTGGGTAATAACCGAGGTATCTGATACCGGGATAGGAATGACAGATGAGGTTAAAGGGAAAATATTTGAACCCTTTTTTACAACAAAAGAAACAGGTAAAGGCACGGGACTTGGAACAAGTATCAGCTTTGGAATTATAAAAGATTACAAAGGAACCATTGATATAATAACTGAGTATGGTAAAGGCGCTACCTTTATCATTAAATTCCCGGCAATTGAATAGGAAATAAATTATGTCAGCCAATAAAATATTAATTGTTGATGATGAAGAAATCATTGTCAAATTACTTGCCATGTCTCTACGTAGTGACGGTTATGAAATAGTCACAGCAAATAGTGGTGAACAGGGACTGGAAGTTTTTAAATCTGAATCACCCGATATTGTTGTGACAGATATAAAAATGCCGGGAATGGACGGCCTTGAATTATTAAAAAAAATCAAGGAAATTGATTCTGAAAAAGAAGTGATTATTGTAACAGGACATGGAGATATCGATTCAACCATCACGGCATTGCAGTATGGAGCCAGCGATTTTATCAATAAACCTGTCAGAGATGAGGCTCTTGCCATCGCTCTTGAGAGGGCAAAAGCAAAGATTGCTATCAGGAAAAAGCTTGAAGAATATACTGAGAATCTTGAAATTAAAATTGCAGAGGCTACTGAAGAGATCCGAAGAAAATCAAATTTTCAAAGACTCTTAATAAAAAGTTCCAACGATGCCATTGTTGCTTTTGATCATGACTGGAAAGTAGTTGTGTACAATCCCGAAGCCGCGAGTATGTTTGGCGAGGCTGTAAAAGATGTCAGAAATAAAATGACAATAGATGATCTTTATACGCCAAAAATTGCTAAAATATTTAAAAGTCAGGCTAAAGAAGATAAGCAACAAAGCACATTACCCTGGAAAGAAAATATAATAAATACCAAAGATGGAAGACAAATACCGGTTCGGTATACAAGTAATGTGCTTTATAAAAAAGGCGAATTTGTAGGAACAGTTAGTTTTTTTCAAGACTTAACAGAAATAAAAAGACTTGAAAAAGAACTGGTTCAGTCGGAACGCCTGGCTGCTGTGGGGCAGACAATAAGCGGCCTTGCCCACTATGTAAAAAATATTCTCATAGGACTTAAAGGCGGCAGTTATGTCGTTGACGTGGGGATTCAAAAAAATAATACAGACAAATTTAAAACAGGCTGGGATGCAATTAAGAAGAATATCAAAAGGGTGGGAGATTTAACCCAGGACCTTTTGACCTATTCCAAGCAGCGAGAACCTGAATTTGAAGAGTGCATGCCCAATGATATTGCTAATGAAGTCATTGAATTGGTAAAAGATGTCGCAGAATCAAATGGAGTGCTCATTTCAAAAGAATTTGACAATAGTATCGGCAAGGTTATCGCCGACCCGCAAACCATTCATCGATCATTGCTTAACCTTATTAATAATGCCCTTGATGCCTGTATTGATGATGAAGATATTTCCAAAAAGCATGGGATAAAGGTGAAAACCTATAAAGATAAAAATAATTATTTTTGTCTTGAGGTTAAAGATAATGGTTGTGGTATGGATGAAGATGCTCAAAAACAGCTGTTTAACCCCATGTTCAGCTCAAAAGGTGGAAAAGGTACAGGTTTGGGACTCCTTGTCACAGGAAAACTCATAGAAGAACACAAAGGCGTCATTGAAACTGAAACCAGTAAGGGTATTGGAAGCACATTTAGGATTAAACTTCCGTTGGAAAAACCAAATGCGGTTGATGAAGATTGACCAAGGAGGATAAATTATGAGTAAAAAGGTACTTGTGGTAGATGATGATCCAGATGTCAGATCATTTGTTGTCACAGTTCTGGAAGAAAACCAGTATATACCTTTGGTTGCTCAAGATGGTGTAGAAGGTTTGGAAATGATCGAAAAAGAGCAGCCTGACCTGGTGATTCTCGATGTGTTGATGCCTAGAGGAAGCGGGATTCGATTATATCGAAAGTTGAGAACTGATGAGAATCTTAAACACATACCCATTATCATGTTTACAGGGATCGCCTTAAGGTCTTTTCTAAAATCTCAAAAAGTACTTGATGAATTTAAGGGTGGGGAAGTGCCCGAGCCGGATATTTATCTGGAAAAGCCAGTTGAACCTGAAGAGTTGGCCGCGGCAGTTAAGAAAAAACTTGGATAATCAATAGATATAAATATTGAGATTGGAGAAATTATGGAAATAAGAAAGTTGCTTTTTGTGACAAAGTTTGAGGAACTTTGTTATGATGCGCTGAATTCGTTATTAGCACTCAGAGGTGCAGCCCTGGAACATGTTGTCTTTTTAAATGTCATTGAAAGAGACAAAGTCGCAATGAAAAGGGGGAGCGGCTACCTTAAGGAAGAGGAAGTTAAATTAAAAGAAACAGCCAATATAAGATTTATAGACTGGGCGGAAAATCTATTTGAACTGGGCCTGGAAGTTGGGGCCTATATGGAAGTTTCCTTGCTTATTCCTGAAATTCTTAGAGTTATTGAAAAAGAATCCCCGGATCTGATCGTGATTGGTCGTTCCCATAAAGGAGCTTTGGAACAACTTTATGCAGGTTCCGATGTCATGGAACTGGTTCGCAGAACAGATGTTCCAATCCTGGTGTTCAAACATATGATTGACGATAATATTGTTCCTGAAAAATTGTTTGAGCGGCCCCTGTTTGCCACAAATTGGTCAAAGACAGATCAAAAGGCCATTGAGTACATAAAAGGATTAAAAGAAGTTATAGGTGAAATCCATATTATGCACGTGGTTAAGGACAGTGCCCTTAAAAGTTCGGATACCCATGAAGTTCAAAAAGTCAGAAAAGTGGAACGCAAAAAGCTGGATACTCTTTGTGATGAGCTTGAAGATGCAGGATTAAATGCAAGGCCCCATGTATATGTCGGTGATCCTCAAAAAGAGATCGAAAAAGCAGCAAAAGAATACCAGGCCAGTATGATAATATTGGGTTCCAGTGAAAAAGCAGCTATTATAGAGAGATGGACCGGTTCCATTTCAAAAAATATAGCTGATAAATCCATTTTCCCATGCCTGCTCATCCCTGGTAAAAAAGACATTTAATTTTCACCTTTTTTAGTTCTGACCTTTAGGTTGTAAACTTGAGGTTTGCATAATTTGGCTACTATATAGCTGAATTTTATGAGCTTTAGTTATTGACTCAAAATCATACTTTTGATATAGACAAGCCAGATCAAACAGGGGACAGATTTGAAATGTTTCAAATCTGTCCCCAAATATGTTATAGCAATATTGCTATTCTAGGGATATATTATGAAGCTTCTATTTATAGATGACGAACAGACATTTTTAAAATACCTTGCCAAGCGACTTGTTCTTGACGGGTTTACAGTAAAAACGGCTTTTTCCGGCGAAGAAGGAGTGGAAGCAGCTTCAAAAGAAGATTTTGATGTAGCTGTTGTGGATTTGCAAATGCCCGGAATTGATGGGATTGAAGTCCAAAAAAGATTGAAAGATTTGCAACCTATGTTACCTTGTATTGTTCTCACAGGGCATGCAAGTGTTGAAAACGCCCTGGAAAGCGGTAAGTATAATGCATTTAAGTTTTTATCAAAACCTGTGGATATGGACACGCTTATAGAGACAGTAAACGCTGCTTACGATCACAGAGTTCAATTGGAACAATCATCTTCCGGATATGACACCTCTCAAACAGGAACCAAAAAAGAAGGCACCATAGCCAAACTTTACGGAAAATTTCGTAAGTTGTATGGTGTTGAAAAATAATTTTCTTTTAGCTTGTATAAATCCGGGGAGGGTAGTTCATTGACTGATGCCAATAAAGGTATTGCTGAAGAAACAGGCAATACAAGAGCCAAATTTTTTAAATCATTTCTTTCTTTTCTGATTACATTTGTTTTCATGTTTGTAACCTGGATCGTGCTGTCAGGAAAGTTTGATCCATTATTATTATGGCTTGGCGGGATTTCAAGCTTTTTTGTGGCATACTATTTTTATGATCTGTTATTTCCTGCCATGGAGCAGGGTTATTTTAAAGTGTTTTTTAGATTTATAAGATATATTCCCTGGTTGATCCTGGAAATAATTAAAGCCAATTTTCATCTGTTGTATCTGGCCTTTCATCCACGAATGAAAGATTTAATTGATCCCCATATTTTTACTTTTAAAACCAATTTAAAATCCGATATTGCCATAACCACCCTGGCAAACTCCATCACCCTGACTCCTGGAACCATTACAGTAACAGCGGATAGTGACGGTGTGTTCAGGGTACATGCCATTGACCGGGAATCTGCTAAAGGCCTGCCCGGAACCATGTTAAAAAAAGTAGCTGAAGTTTTTGGAGAGAAGATATGACCACTTTTTTTTTAAGCGTTGCATTGGGATTATGTTTCCTAATGCTTTTTGCATTGTACAGGGCTTTATTCGGCCCCACAGTTTTAGACCGGCTTATTGGTGTCAATGCCATTGGGAGTAAAACTGTTGTTCTTTTGTTACTTATCGGTTTTCTTTATGAGCGTATTGACATGTTTGTGGATATTGCATTGGCATATGCATTTTTAAATTTTGTGGCTGTACTTGCCGCATCTCGCTATTTCCACAAAAGGAAAGGACTTTACGAAGAATCCTTTATGGATTGATCGTCAAATGGGAGTTACCATGAATATACTGGACATACTTGTTGTTTTGCTTTTAATTATCGGTTTATTCTTTTTTCTGGGTGGTGCTGTAGGCATCATCAGGATGCCGGATTTTTACAGCAGGCTTCATCCGGCAGGCAAACTGGATACCCTGGGTATTTTCGCAATGGTGATGGGATTAGCCATGTACAATCTACACCATTTTTCCTTTGAAGCCCTGCTGCTTTCAGTCAAGATGTTTTTAATTGTATTTTTTGTGTTTCTTTCAAGTCCCACCGCCACACATTCTATTGTTGATGCCGGGATGCGGGCAGGATTGAGACACTGGACTAAAAAGGAACGAAAGGGTTAATCATGCACTGGCCAATTGATTTGATTGTGCTAACCTTTGTCATTTTTTGCGCTATTGCTGCCATCTCTGTCAAAGATCTGCTTGCGACATCTATTTTATTTGGTGCTTATTCATTTATGATGTGTCTGCTATGGGCTGTCATGGGGGCTGTTGATGTTGCCTTTACAGAAGCCTCAGTGGGAGCGGGCGTCAGTACTGTTTTCTTTGTTGCCGCAGTTTTCAGGACCAGCAGGAGGACAAAAGATTGAAATTTTTAGGTTTTATTATTGTTTGCCTGACCGGGGCACTATTGTTATACGGAACAGGTGAATTTCCTGACTGGGGTGACCCTGGATCTCCTGCCTCCATGCATCTTTCAAATGATTATATTGAAAAAGTGGTTGAACAAACCCAGGTTCCCAACCTTGTAACTGCAGTTCTTGCTGATTATCGGGGATTTGACACCATGTTTGAAACAGCCGTTGTTTTTTGCGCTGGTTTGGCTTGTTTCCTTTTATTAAGAGATTTTAGAGAGAAAAAAGAACGCTTTTACCGGCACGTACCAACAGGCGTTATCCTGCATGTAAAAGACAGCAAAAAAATTCTAAAGACCGGAAAAGAATTTGAACATATGGATAAGGACTGGGTACCGTCTGATTTGATTATTAAAACGGTGTGTCGGATTTTAATTCCCTTTATTCAAATTTATGCTTTATATGTTGTGGCCCATGGAGATTTTTCTCCAGGTGGCGGATTCCAGGGCGGAGTGATTTTTGGTTCCAGTTTGATTCTTCTGGCGATTTCCTATGATTTAAAAACCCTTGTAAGGCGGATTAAGGAAAAAGTCCTCGGAATTTATGCGGCTGTCGGAGTTTTAATTTATGTCGGAATTGCAGCCATTTGCATGCCCATGGGAGGAAACTTTCTGGACTATTCAAAACTTGCTCCTTTAGTGCCGGGAGATCCTCATCATATAAGGGCTTTGGGTATGCTTGGAGTGGAAATTGGAGTGGGAATCGCTGTGACAGCTGTGATGGTCATAATTTATATTAATATTGTCTCAGAAGGCAGACACGATGAAGGACTATAGGTAATATTATGGAAGATTTATTAGCCCTGATCGTGGCAAAATACAATTATTGGCTGTACGTGATTTTAATGATGATCGGCCTATATGCCATGATTGCAAAAAACAATCTGATAAAGAAACTGGTGGGAATGAATATCTTTCAAACAGCTATTATCCTATTTTACATCTCAATTGGATATAAACAGGATGCCACCATACCTATCATTCAAAATGCCCATGGCGGACAAGATGCCCACAATGCGGTTATTCATGCGGCAGATTATATCAATCCTTTGCCCCATGTTTTAATGCTTACTGCCATCGTTGTGTCGGTTGCCACCTTTGGTGTAGCAATGGCATTAGCTGTAAGAATTTACCAGCGGTACCAGACTCTGGAAGAAGATGAACTCAGGATGCGCTTATCGGAAGAATAAACTATGGATAATTACCCTGCACTAATTGTTGTTACACCGCTTTTAGCCGCTCTTTTAGCCGGGCTTGCAGCCTGGATAGAAGAACGATTATCATATCCAATTGCGTTGATTGGTCTTGCCATATCAATGTTTTCTGCATTTAAAGTCTTGATGCAGGTTATATCCTCGGGCACCATTCATTACAGAATGGCCGGCTGGGCGCCGCCCATGGGTATTGAATATTCAATTGATCTTTTAAATGCCATGGTTCTGATGATTGTTGTAAGTATTGCCTTTTTTAATTTGATTGCAAGTTATAAAAGTGTTGATCAGGAAATAAATGACAGAGCCGGTTCATTTTATACTATTTATCTTTTGTTTGTAACAGGGCTATTAGGAGTTACAGCAACAGGTGACCTGTTTAACCTTTATGTGCTCATCGAGATCACCTCATTAACAAGCTATGCCATGGTAGCCCTGGGAGACAAAGACAGAGGTCCATTGGCAAGCCTGAATTATGTTTTTATAGGGGTTATTGGTGCCAGTTTTTATCTTTTGGGGGTCGGATACCTTTATATGCAAACCGGCTCTTTGAATATGGCTGATGTAGCCAATATACTGCCGGGACTTCATGGATCATCCACTATTTTAACGGCTTTTATTTTATGCATGATCGGTATCTGGATCAAAATGGCCCTTTTTCCCATGCATGTATGGTTACCCAATGCCTATTCATATTCCCCCGTGGCATTTGCAAGGATTGTTGCCCCTTTAATGACAAAGGTCATGGTCTATGTGATGATTAGATTGATGATCACTGTATTTGGGTATGATTATATCTTTGAAACCCTGAATATTGCAGATGCCGTTGTCTGGCTGGCAACCTTGGCTGTCCTTGCCGGAGCCGTTATGGCGCTTGCCCAGAAGAATCTGAAAAAAATGCTCACTTATATCATTGTGTGTGAGATCGGGTATATGGTAGGGGGAGCGTGGATTGGCAATCAGCTTGGCATGACCGGCGCTATTTTACACATCTTAAATGATGCTTTAATGACCTTTGCCCTTTTCCTTGCTGTTGGGAATATGGTCTATAAACTCAAAACTGTTGATTTGATTGATTTGAAGGGCCTGTTTGGCAAAATGCCCTGGACCATGGCAGGATTTGTGCTGACAGCATTCAGTATTATAGGGGTACCGCCAACCTGTGGGTTTTTCAGTAAATGGTATCTGATTCTGGGGGCATTTGAGGCGGGAGCCTATCATTTTGCAGCAGCCCTTGTTATTTCAAGTCTGATCTGTGCTGTTCTTTTCTTTAAGGTCTTTGAAATCTGCTTTTTTGAACCCATGTCCGACGGTCATGGACATGCAGATTTAACTCCTCCTGTTAAAATTGAGGAAGCTCCTTTATCGATGCTCATTGTATCCGGGCTTGTCAGCCTTTCCTTGATTGTTGCAGGGCTGTACTCAGGTACTATTGTAAATACGGTCATTCTTCCTTTCCTAAAGTTACAATGAATATGATTATACTAATAAAGGCAAACCAATAAATGGAAACCATTATCTCAATTAAACCTCTTTTGGCAGTTTTGGTCTCTCTTTTTGTCATTCCCGTGCTGGTCTCTTCTTCCGGCAAACCCAATGTAAGGGAATCATGGATCTTTGTTGCTGGAATTATCAAGCTTATTCTTGTCCTGTCCATGCTTCCGGTCATTCTTGAGGGAAAGCAGATTGCTCTGACACTGTTTGAAATTGCTCCCGGGGCAACCATTGCATTCAGAGTTGACGGACTTGGGATGCTTTTTGCCATTGTGGCCTCAAGCCTTTATATTGTTACATCCATTTATTCCATTGGATATATGAGAGGGCTTAATGAACATGGTCAGACTCGATTTGTCTGTTTTTTTGCCCTGGCTATTTCCGCCACCATTGGTGCTGCTTTTTCAGCCAACCTGCTGACACTTTATCTTTTTTATGAAATATTATCTTTGGCTACATATCCTTTGGTTACTCATCATCAGGATGCAACTTCGAGAATTTCAGGGCGAAGATACTTAACCTTTATTTTAGGCACATCCATTGCACTGGTTTTGCCCGCAATGATCTATTGTTATCATGTTACAGGAACACTGGAATTTTCCACTGCCGGTATTTTCACCGACCAATTGTCAAAGCCCGCTGCTACAGTATTGTTGTTAATGTTTGTTTTCGGATTTGCCAAAGCAGGCATTATGCCATTCCACACCTGGCTTCCGGCTGCAATGGTTGCACCAACTCCTGTTAGCGCACTTTTGCATGCTGTGGCAGTTGTAAAGGTTGGGGTGTTTTCCATTGTAAGGGTGGTGACAGGAATTTTTGGAGTAGATCTTTTGGCAGACTTTAATTTGGGAATTGTGGTGATGAGCATAGCGTCTTTCACAATACTTGTTTCGTCCTGTATCGCTCTTTCCCAGGATGAATTAAAACGACGACTTGCCTATTCCACCATCAGCCAATTGTCCTATATCATTTTTGGTGTTGCTCTTTTGTCTCCCCAGGGGCTTTTGGGAGGGGTCATACACATTGCCATGCATGCCTTTGGAAAGATTACGCTGTTTTTCTGTGCAGGCGCTATCTTTGTGGCAACGGGTAAGAAATATATCAGCCAGATGAGCGGGCTGGGTAAAAAAATGCCCTTTACATTTGCAGCATTTTTTATCGGTGCCCTGGGTGTGATAGGCTTGCCTCCAACAGGAGGTTTCTATAGTAAATGGAATTTGATTTTAGGAACCCTTGAAGCTGACCAGGCCATTTTTATGTTTGTCCTTTTGTTGTCATCATTTTTGAACGCATTTTATTTTCTGCCCATTGTATATAAAGGTTTTTTCGGGAAAAGTGAAGAAGAGGATAACAACATTCCTGTGAAAATCCAGGAAGCAAATCTTTGTCTTGTTATCCCTTTGATTATTACAGCTATTATTTCAATTGTTTTGTTTTTTTACCCAACGGTTTTTGTCAATTTGATAAAAATCGGTCTGGCCCTTTAATAAGATTAAGGAAAGAAAATCAAGGAATCAATTATATGGGAATAAAAAAGAAAAAATTTAATGGTGAAGAATTTGAAGTACTGGATCATGACGAGGTCCCTGGATTCAGAACTGCATTTCATATCATTATCAGTGTGGCAGTTGTTTATTTTTTATATATTTTTTCACATGTGTTGCACTGACAGCTAATCTCCTAGTTTTATATAAGAAATTTAAGGAGTTAAGGAAGAGAATGAAAAAAGAATTAACCATTTTTGATAACCCTAAAAATGTCAAACGGCTTCGCATGGGATTTTTTATAGCCCTGGTGCTGCTATTGATTGCAGAAAGCTTTGTTGAAATGCACGGTGAGTTTGCAGTGGAGCATTTTTATGGATTTTATGCTGTTTACGGGTTTATCTCTTATGTCCTGTTGATATTTGTTGCCAAGGTTTTAAGAAAATTTATCATGCGCAGAGAGGATTATTATGATCACTAACATGCTCCCTCCTGCATTGATATTTGTATTGGGCGCTATTCTGATACCCTTTTTAAGGGGTAAGGTAAAAGCCGTTTATATGTTGGCCTTACCCGTCGTGGTCTTTATCACTTTGTTAAACCTTTCTTTGGGCAACACCTGGATCGTTGAATTCTGGGGTTATGAGCTAATAATGGGACGAATAGACAAGTTGTCCCTGGTTTTTGCATATGCATTTACCATTATGGCTTTTTTAGGTATTTTATTTGCCCTACAGGTAAAGGATAATCTTCAGCATGTGTCGGGATTTATTTATGCCGGGTCAACCTTAGGGGTAGTTCTGGCAGGCGATTTTTTATCCCTCTACATTTTTTGGGAAATCATGGCCGTCAGCTCCACATTCCTGATCATTGCATCCAGAACCCGCGCATCTCGGGAAGCAGGCTTTCGGTATATCCTGGTTCATCTGATCGGCGGTCTTTTCCTTTTGGCCGGGATTGTTCTTTACATCCAGAAAACAGGAACCATTGCTTTTGATTATATTGGCCTTGACGGGATCGAATCATACCTGATTTTTATTGGTATTGCATTGAATGCCGCAGCCATTCCGCTTCATGCCTGGTTGCCCGATGCCTATCCCATGGGAACCCCTACAAGTACAGTGTTTTTAAGTGCTTTTACCACCAAATCTGCAGTTTATCTATTGATCAGGACCTTTCCCGGGGCTGATATTTTACTTGTTATCGGTGCCTTGATGGTGTCATTGCCCATATTTTATGCTGTTCTTGAAAATGATATCAGAAGAGTATTGGCTTATAGTCTGATGAATCAGGTCGGATTTATGCTTGTCGGCATTGGTATAGGCACTGAACTTGCCTTGAACGGTGCGGTTGCCCATGCTTTTTGTCATATTATTTATAAAGCGCTTCTTTTTATGGCGGCAGGCTCTGTCCTTCAGATGACGGGAAAAATAAAGTGTACGGAAATCGGCGGTCTTTATAAGACCATGCCGTTAACCTGTTTGTTTTGCCTGGTAGGGGCGGCCTCCATTTCTGCCTTTCCATTGTTTTCCGGATTTGTATCCAAATCCATGATTATCAGTGCCTCGGCCCATGAAAAAATATTTTTAATCTGGATGGTGCTCCAGTTTGCATCTACAGGTGTGGTGGATCATGCGGGCATCAAGGTGCCGTTTTTTACCTTTTTCGGCCATGATTCAGGTATCCGGGCCAAAGAGCCCCCCCTAAATATGCTGTTTGCCATGGGAATTGCTGCAGCTTTGTGTGTAGGTCTGGGAGTATTTTATCAGCCTTTGTACAACCTTCTTCCCTTTCCCGTTCACTATGAACCCTATACCGGCGCACATGTGGTCGGGCAGTTGCAGCTTTTAATGTTTGGAGCGCTGGCATTTACGCTTTTGATTTTGTCTGGTTACTATGTCCCTGAAGTGAGAAGTAAAAATCTTGATGCAGACTGGACCTATCGAAAATTCGGCAGATTTGCCTACAAGCTTCTTGACAAGGGCCTGAATTCATTGAATCGAATATCAGAAGGTGTTTTAATGGGAATTGTTAAAAGCGTTGTATCTTTTTTTAATCGAGCTGCTGCAAACATAGCCTTGTTTTTGTCCGTGAACATCTGGCTGCTTCTGGGTTACCGGGATAAGCGTCTGGAGATAAAGAAAAACAGGCTTTACAATGATATTATGCAAGGAACATTACCCATTGGTATTGGTGCAGCCGTTGCCATATCCTTTATTCTTTTAGTGTTTTTATTAACATAGCTGCGAGGCATTCACATGGTAAAAATAGAAGATTTAAAACGTATTAACCTGTTGAGAAATTTTCCAGATCATTTATTTGAAATAATTGCCAAAGAAGCCCAGCTGAGTATTTTCGGTGCTGATACAAAATTAATTGCTGTTAATAAACCCATTGATACGTTTTATATGTTAATTATGGGCCAGGTTGCTGTTAAACGAGAGCTTACACCTAAGATTGATATTATCCTTGATAATATTCAGTCTGGATCTTCTTTTGGCACTTCTGCGCTGATTAAAGGGTCTACAGCAAATTATATCGCTATTTGCCAGGAACCCTGCGAAGTGATTACCCTCTCAGGAGAGCGTATGCAGCAACTTTTTAAAGAAAATCATGAACTGGCCTACTATATGATGCTTGGAGTTGCAAAACAGTATAAAAGGAAAATGGATACACGGGCGCAGATGATCATGAAAACTTTAAATGAAAATCCTGAATTAAAAGAAGATATAAATGACATTGAGAACCTTACCCTGGTGATATAAAGAGATAGATTTACTATACTTTTTGTTAGGCCCCATATGATAGGACACAGAAGAATGGTTGAAAAAGACATACTGGAAAAAATAGTTTTTCTTAAAGATTTGCCGGAACCTGTACTTGAGAAAATTGGTAATATAGCGCATCTTGAAACATTTGATGAAGAAGGCATTCTATTTCGCCAGAATCAGGAACAAATCCTAGTATATATGCTGGTATCCGGAAAGGTTTTTTTAAACTGCAGATCAGCTTTGGGAAAGTCTTTGACTTTAGATGAAGTATTACCGGGAAGGACATTTGGGGTTTCTGCCTTAATGGGGGAAACATCTAGCACATTTACCGCTGTTTGTGTTGAACCATGTGAAATTATCACATTATCAGGCGAAAAGATGCTTGAATTGTTTGAAAATGATTTCAAAACAGGCCACAGCTTAATGCTAAAAGTGGTGGGTATTTTTAGATCAAGAATGAAAATGCATACCCGTCAGTTTTTACATTCTTTGGCTTCCCATCCTGAAGTTATCTAATTATTTTTTCCAGAATTCAGGAACAAAGAGGATAATAACCGTATAAATTTCCAGCCTGCCTAACAGCATGCACCAGGCAAGCAGCCATTTCCCCATAACAGGAATGTGGGCAAAGTTTTCAGTGGGCCCAACACTTCCAAACCCCGGGCCGATATTTCCGATGCAGGCTGCAACGGCACCAAAGGCTGTCACCATGTCAAAACCCATAGCGGCAAGAAGAATCCCTGACCCAATAAAAAGGCTGATATACAGGGCTAAAAATCCCATGATACTTCGCAGAACTTCATTTGGGATTACTATATTATTTATTTTTACATGGCTGATGCTTCTCGGGTGTATGATTTTAAATAATTCTCTATAACAATATTTAAAACAGACAATAATTCTGGCGCATTTCATACCCCCGCCGGTTGATCCAGCTGAAGCTCCGATAAACATACAGACAAAAAGCAATGCCTGGCTCAACCCTGGGAAAGTTTCATAATCAGCCGTTGCAAATCCAGTTGTTGTAAGGATGGAAACAACCTGAAAACTTGCAAACCGGAATGCATCTTTAATGGAAGAATAAACAGAACCATAAATATCCCATGTCATTATAAGGGTTAACAAAAGTACCAATCCAAGGAAAAACCGGCATTCCGTGTCTTTCCAGAAAGCCAGAGTCTTACCCCGCAACATTTGATAATGCAGTGAAAAATTAATTCCGGCAAACACCATGAACGCAAAAATGACATAGTCAAAATAAGCATTGTTATAATATGCAATGGAAGTATTTTTGGGAGAAAAACCACCCGTGGGCATGGTTGTAAATGCATGGCAGGATGCTTCAAATAAAGGCATACCACCAC
>Ga0307988_1000296_pt1 | contig 36911 bp, 44 predicted proteins | sample EllFjometagen183_FD_203166 | JGI IMG/M metagenome (GOLD analysis project Ga0307988, IMG submission 203166) | Marine microbial communities from Ellis Fjord, Antarctic Ocean - #183 | ecosystem: Environmental > Aquatic > Marine > Unclassified | place: Southern Ocean | collected 2014-10-08 | reverse complement strand
GAGAACAGGATTGTGCGATCTTTTTATATATCCAGGATACAATTTTAAATGTGTAGATGCCATGATTACTAATTTTCATCTTCCAAAGTCCACTCTTTTGATGCTGGTATCTGCATTTTACAAAAGACCAAAAATATTGGATGCCTACAAGGAAGCCAAACTTAAGGATTATCGATTTTTCAGCTATGGCGATGCCATGATCATCGAATAAAAAAAACATGTTAAATTTTAAATTATTAAAAGAATCAAAGGAAATAAGCGGTTTGTCAGGTTCAAGAGCCAGACTTGGAACCATTACAACCGCTCACGGTGTCATTGACACGCCGATTTTTATGCCGGTGGGAACCCTTGGGACAGTAAAAGCGATATCTGTAGAAGAGCTTGATCATTGCAAGGCCCAGATTATTCTTGGCAATACCTATCATTTGTATTTGCGTCCCGGGTGTGATGTAATTAAACACATGGAAGGCCTTCATGAATTTATCCGCTGGGAAAAACCCATGCTGACGGATTCCGGGGGATTCCAGTTTTTTTCTTTGGCAAAACTGGCCAAATTTTCAGATGAAGGGGTTGCTTTCCAGTCCCATATTGACGGATCAAGACATTTTTTTTCACCTGAAAAAGCGGTTGAGATCCAAATGATTCTTGGCGCTGATATAATGATGTCCCTTGATTTTTGCATGGGACATCCAGCCAGCGAAAAACAGACCATGGATGCGGTAAACAAAACGTTTATGTGGGCAAAACGAGGTTTTGATTTCTGGCAGGCAAAAGGGAGTGTCAATAATTTATTCGGGATTATACAAGGCGGTATGACAAAAAAGATGAGGTCTCTTTCTGCTGAACAATTGACCGGAATTGATTTTCCCGGGTTTGCAATCGGCGGTTTAAGCGTTGGTGAGCCCAAAGACTTGATGTATGAAATGGCAGACCATACTATTCCCTTGATGCCGGTTCATAAACCCAGATATATCATGGGGGTTGGCACGCCCGAAGACCTGGTTGAGCTGGTGGATATGGGTTGTGATATGTTTGACTGTGTAATGCCATCCAGAAATGCCAGGAATGGTCAATTGTTCACCTCAATGGGAACCATCAATATTTCCAATGCTAGATTCAGATTTGACAAGGAACCTATTGATGAAGAGTGTGATTGTTATACCTGTCAAAATTATTCAAGGAGTTATCTTCGTCATTTGTATAAATCCAGAGAACTTTTGGCCTATAGATTGAACACCATCCATAATATTTATTATTATCTTGATTTGATGGATAAAATGCGGAATGCAATAAAAAAAGACAGGTTTTTAGAGTTTAAAAAGAATTTTTATTCAAAAAGGAAGTAAATTTATGCACGAAATGGGAATTGCTCAGCAACTTGTTCAAATTGCCCTGGACTCTATTCCCAAAGAGATTGAGAATCCAAAGGTTGAAAAAGTGAATTTGAAAATCGGGAGGCTCGCATCAGTGGTTGAGCACAGTTTAGCTTTTTGTTTTGAAATTATTACAAAAGATACTCCTTTGGAAACGGCAAGATTGAATATTGATTTTATTCCGGTAATGGTTCATTGTAGATCCTGTGATCATAACTGGGAAGTGACAGGACCGGTATTTAAATGTCAATTTTGTGAGGACGGGGATGTTGAGATGATCACAGGAAGGGAAATAGAAATTACATCTTTGGAACTTGCAGATTAAATCGTTCCTGAGCCTTAGCCGTCAAAGTTCTTCTGTCTTGTAATCAGGCTGCAGTAGAACCCTCAGCTTTTAAAATTTTTATAGTTTGCGTTCAGGCACAAAAGTAATAAACCATAAATAAAGTCAGGTAAATCAATGGAAATAAATATTCAAAAAAGGGTTCTTGAAGCAAACGAGACACAAGCCGATAAAAATAGAAAATTTTTTAAGGAACAGAATGTGTTTGTTCTTAACATGATGTCCTCTCCAGGCTCTGGAAAGACACAGCTTCTCTGCAAAAGTCTCAAGCTCTTAATGCCCAGTGTCAGAGTGGGTGTGATTGTGGGAGATATCTGCACCAGAAATGATGCTGACAGACTTGAAATAACCGGCGCCAAAGTCACCCAGATTAATACGGACCAGTTTGGTGGCGACTGCCATTTGTCAGCCCATTTAATCCTTGCATCGGCAGAAGGTTTAGGATGTTTGGACCTTGATCTTCTCATCGTGGAAAATATTGGAAATCTTGTCTGTCCGGCTGAATTTGATATTGGGGAAGACGCAAAGGCTGTTGTGTTAAGTGTTACTGAAGGGGAAGATAAACCCTTGAAATATCCCCTGATGTTCAGGGTAGCGGATGTGGCGATTTTAAATAAGATTGATTTGCTGCCTTACCTTGATTTTGATGCTAAACTGGCAGTTGATAACATGAAACAGGTACATCCCCAATTGCCCGTATTTGAAGTTTCAGCTAAGACTCAACAAGGGTTTGAACCCTGGCTTGAGTGGGTGAAGATCAAGGTGTTTGAAAAAACAGGAAAATAGTTATAAGGGGGACTATGGAAAAAAAGAAAATGGCTTTTGCCGGTTCCTGGTATCCTGCTACTGCTGCTGAGTGTGAAGCATCCATTAAAGGGTTTTTAAAAGAAAACCAAAGATCTTTTGATAGCGGTTTTATTGGTGGTATTGTTCCCCATGCAGGCTGGTATTATTCTGGATCAATTGCCTGTAGGGTAATCGCTTCTCTTAAGTCTGATGAAAAAATTGATACCATTATCCTGTTTGGCGGCCATATGCACAAGCAGTCTGAACCTTTTATCCTGACCCATGGTGAAGTTGAAACACCATTTGGCCCCATTGAAGTGGATAAGGAACTCACCAATAAAATTACCAGTGGTATCAGTATCAGGCAGAGATCACCTAACAAATTTCCCGATGAAAATACCTTTGAGCTTCAATATCCTTTTATAAAATACTTTTATCCAAATGCAAAAATAGTTGTCTGTGGTGTGGCGCCTTCATTTTTTGCTGCAATTATCGGTAGCATGGCTGTTTCAGAAGCTTTGGACCTGTCAAGAAATGTCAGGATACTAGGTTCCACTGATATGACACATTATGGCCCTGATTTTGGGTTTACAACTATTGGAACCGGTGAAAAGGCAGTGGAATGGGTGAAAACAAAAAATGATAGAAATGCCATTAAAGCGATAATGGAAATGGATGAATCAAAAATTATTGCCCAGGGCCTGGTAAATAAAAATATGTGCTGTGCCGGTTCTGTGGCGGCTACTTCTGCTGCATGCAGGAAACTTGGCGCAGTCAAGGCTGTTGAATTTGACTACGCAACAAGTTTTGAAAAATCCGCTTCCCAAAGTTTTGTAGGATATGCCGGGATTCTTTATGCCTTATCCTGAACCAGCACCGCGAGCAAATGAAAAATGGCAGAATACCTTATTGGGAAGATCCCTCGCGGTTTGCAGCGAGGGAGTCTTCAATCATCTGGATAGCGCTTTTAATTCTTAAAATGGTTTTTTCTTTTCCAAGGGCCAAAAGCATTTCAAATATGCCAGGGCTCACAGTTGAGCCTGTTATGGCTACCCTTAAAGGCTGGGCAATCTTTCCAAACTTGAGATCTGTTTCTTCCATGATTTTTTTGAAAACATTTTCAAGTTCTTCCTGTGTGTAAATTTTAAGATCTTCAATATAGTCTGCAGATTTTTCCAGGATTGTCACGATTTCCGGTTTGAGAAACTTATTAGCTGCCTTTTCATCAAATTTTACATCATCTTGATAATAAAAAACCGCTCCCTGTGCCATCTCAACAAGGGTTTTGCTTCTGGATTGAAGTGTTTGGATTACTCCTTGGGTAAAAGCATCGTTTTTAGCATTAATCCCCAAATCTTTTAAATGAAACAAGAGAGGGTCTGCCAATTCTTCAGGGCTTTTGCTTTGAATATGTTTTGAATTGAGAGCCAAAAGTTTGTCCGTGTCAAACATGGAAGCAGACCTGCCCAGGTGTTCAAGGTCAAATTTTTCAATCAGGTCATCTCTTTCAAAAAATTCCTGGTCACCGTGGGACCAGCCCAGCCGGACCAGATAATTGATCATGGCATCGGGTAAAAATCCCATTTTTTTATATTCACCCACTGACATGGCCCCATGACGTTTGCTCAGGCGTGATTTATCAGATCCCAAGACCATTGGGACATGGCCGAAAACCGGCAAACGAGCTTCCAACGCTTTATATATCATCATCTGTTTGGGTGTATTGATCAAGTGGTCATCTCCCCGGATTATGGTATTGATTCCCATAGTCAGGTCATCCACTACAACTGCCAGGTTGTACATGGGTGAGCCGTCGCTTCTTTGAATAATAAAATCATCCATTTCAGCATTTTGAAATGCAGTATCACCCTTTACAATATCTTTGACAATGGTAGCACCTTGGTCAGGTGTTTTGAGGCGTACAACAGTGTTTTCGCCTTTTTTAAGATTTTTTTGCCGACAATTGCCGTTGTACATGGGTTTTAATCCCCTGGCCTTTGCCTTATCTCTCATGGTATTGACTTCATCCGGGGTGCAGGAGCAATAATAGGCAGATCCTGATTCAACCAGATTTTCTATGGTTTCATTATAAATGGAGTATCTTTGGGATTGAAAAAAGGGACCCTCATCCCAGTCCATGCCGAGCCATTCCAGGGATTCCAATATGGCACTCACAGACTCTTTTGTGGATCTGGCAGCATCTGTATCTTCTATCCTTAAAACAAATTTTCCCTTGTTTTTTTTGGCATACAGCCAGTTAAAAAGAGCAGTTCTTGCACCGCCTATGTGCAGGAATCCCGTAGGTGAGGGGGGAAATCGAGTGATAATTGTATCCATTTGTTCTCCATAAAAATAATATTGTGTAAAATCGAGCCCTTAACTACCACAAAATTTTGAATCGGGCAACTGGTTTAATTTCTTGACACTTTTTGGAAATAGGAGTAAATATATATGCTTTATTATATTGGAATATAATAATTAAAAATTCAAATAAAATAATATACTTAGGAGAGATCAATGGCAGTACCAAAACAAAAGAGTTCCAAGGCACGGGGTAGAAAAAGGCGGACACATTACAAAACAAGCTCGCCCACAGTGAGTGTGTGCCCTGAATGCCAGGAACCCAAACTTCCACATACAGCCTGCCCTGAATGCGGCGCTTATAAAGATAGGAACGTATCCCCGGTTGATAATGAAGAATAGTTAAAGGAGACAGTCCAAAGCATGACGATTGAAACAAAAGTAAAAAAAGTGATTGCAGAAAAGATTCCCGACATTGATATCGAGGATATTGTTCTGGAAGCTTCGCTGATTGATGATCTTGGTGCTGATTCTTTGACAATCGTAGAGTTGATAATGTCAATGGAGGAAATGTTTGAAATTGAAATTGATGACGACGATGCAGAAAAATTGATCACAGTCCAGGATGCTATTGATTTTATAAAATCAAAATTTTAGAAACCGGGGACAAAATGGAAAAAGGCAAACCCATTATTATTGGATGTGATCATGCCGCTTATGGACTGAAAGAAAAAATAAAAGTTTTTCTCATCCACAGAGGTTATCAGGTTGAAGATGCCGGCACCAAAACCCAGACATCTGTTAATTATGTGGATTTTGGGAAAAAAGTTGCCGATGCTGTGTCTAAAGGTCAATATTCAAGAGGGATATTGCTTTGCGGCACCGGGCTTGGCATGTCCATGGTGGCCAATAGATTTGCAGGTGTGCGAGCCGCCCTTTGCTCTGATATTTTTTCAGCCAAGATGAGCCGGCTGCATAATGATTCCAATATCCTTGTCCTTGGCGGTCGTGTTATAGGAGATGTCCTTGCGTTTGAAATTGTTCAAACCTGGCTGGATACGGTGTTTGAAGGTGGGCGGCATCTGGAACGAATTCAAACTATAGATAATTAGATATGCGAGAAAAGGGTTGTAAAATGGGAATCGTTGGAAAGACAGATTCACAAATCGAAAAGATTATCCAGCAAGAGGCTGACCGGCAGGAATATGAATTAAACCTGATTGCTTCTGAAAATATTGCAAGCCCGGCAGTCATGGCGGCCCAGGGATCCATCCTTACAAATAAATACGCAGAAGGATATCCTGCCAGAAGATATTATGGCGGTTGTGAATATGTGGACCAGGCAGAAGACCTGGCCATTGAGCGGGCCAAAAAATTGTTCAAGGTCGAATATGCAAATGTCCAGCCCCACTCAGGTTCCGGGGCCAATATGGCGGCCTATTTTGCAGTGTTGAATCCAGGGGATCGGATTCTTGCCATGGACCTTTCCCATGGCGGTCATTTAACACATGGCGCTTCTGTCAGCTTCTCAGGTAAACTCTATGATTTTGTTCATTATGGATTGTCTCCTGAAACCGAGATGATTGACCTGAATCAGGTGGAAGCAATGGCCAAAAAACACCGGCCGAAATTGATTATTGCAGGAGCCAGTGCCTATCCCAGAATTATTGATTTTAAAGGCTTTGCTCAAATTGCCAAATCAGTTGATGCCCTTTTTATGGTGGATATGGCCCACATTGCAGGGCTTGTTGCAACAGGTCTTCACCCAAGTCCCGTTGGTTTTGCAGATCTGATTACTTCTACAACCCATAAAACCCTTAGGGGTCCCCGTGGCGGACTTATCCTGTCCTCAGAAAAATATGCAAAGAAAATCGGCAGCCAGATATTTCCCGGTATCCAGGGCGGGCCTTTAATGCATGTTATTGCCGCAAAAGCAGTTGCCTTTAAGGAAGCACTTGGCCCATCCTTTGCAGACTACCAAAAACAGGTTATCAAGAACGCCTCAGCTCTTGCCCTTGTAATTATGGAAAGGGGATATAAACTGATTTCAGGAGGAACTGATAATCACATGGTTCTTGTTGACTTCAGTCAAAAGGATATCTCCGGCAAAGAGGCTGAAGAAAGACTTGGACTGGCCGGTATTACTGTGAATAAAAATACCATCCCCAATGAAAAACGCGGACCTTTTGTCACAAGTGGTATTAGGATCGGGCTTCCCCTTGTTACTTCCAGGGGTATGGATGAAAAGGCGAGTAAAAGAATCGCCGGATTTATCTGTGATGTTCTAGATGATCAGAAAAATATTGAAATTACAGCTGGGAAAGTTAAAGACCTTTGCATGCAATACCCTTTGTATAAAGGAAAATTAATTCATGACTGAACACTTGCCCCAAAGGCCTTCATGGCATGAATACTTTATGGGAATTTGTGATCTCGTTGCCACCCGGGCAACCTGCACAAGAAGAAAGGTAGGGGCAGTTCTGGTAAAGGAAAAAAGAATCCTTTGCACAGGCTATAATGGTGCACCGGCTAAAGTACCTCATTGCCTGGAGGTAGGATGCCTCAGAGTGCAATTGAATGTGCCTTCCGGGGAGAAACATGAATTATGTCGTGGTGTTCATGCAGAACAAAATGCAATTATTCAGGCCGCTTATCACGGAATAAGGGTGAATGGATCAGTGCTTTATTGTACTAATCAGCCTTGTTCCATTTGTTCAAAAATGATAATTAATGCCGGGATTAAAACTGTTTATTATAAAGATGGGTATAATGACCCTTTGACTTTGGATATGTTTGACAAGGCCAAGGTAGAACTCATCCGACTTGAGACCTAAACGAGAAAGAGACTCCTATGGAATGCCCATTTTGCGGAAAACCAAACACAAGAGTTATTGATTCGCGTCCGGGCAAGATTGAGTTTGAAGTTCGTCGACGCAGAGAATGCCAGGAATGTAGCCAGAGATTTACAACTTACGAACGCTTTGTGCAGGTACCGATTATAATCGTAAAAAAAGATGGTCGAAGGGAAGATTTTAACAGGAAAAAAGTTTTGTCCGGTATTAAAAAAGCCTGTGAAAAAAGAGCCATCAGTATTAATCGTATCGAAGAAACCGTGGATACCATTGAGCAGGAATTAAGAGAAAACAATGATTCGGAATTGCCTTCAAAAATTGTGGGAGAAAAAATCATTGCGGCTTTAAAGCAAATCGATGATGTTGCCTACGTCCGGTTTGCATCGGTGTACAGGGAATTTAAGGATGTCGCTGATTTTATTAAGGAGCTTAAGGGGATGGCCCCGGAAAAATGCCTTCCCCTAGAATTTGACGGGACCCTGGATAAGGCCGATGAAAGATCATGAATACATGCAGCAGGCGTTATCCCTTGCACAAAGAGCAAATGGATTTACATCTCCTAACCCCTGTGTCGGTGCCGTCGTTGTAAGAAAAGGAATAATCGTTGGAAAAGGATTTCACAGAGCAGCAGGTTTGTCTCATGCTGAAGTAGAGGCTTTGGATGATGCCGGTCCCAAGGCATTGGATGCAACCCTTTATGTGACCCTTGAACCTTGCAACCATTTTGGAAAAACCCCGCCTTGCACCCATAAAATTATTAAAGCCGGAATTAAAAAAGTTGTTGTGGGATGTATTGATCCCAATCCCAATGTTTGCGGTGATGGGTTAAACTATCTTAGGGACAATGGTATCGAGGTTGTTACCGGAGTTCTTGAAAAAGAATCCAAATATCTCATCGAAGCATTCTCCTGGTTTACTCAAAATGGAAACAAACCCTTTGTTATTTTGAAGTGCGCCTCCACTTTGGATGGGAAAATCGCGACTTCCACAGGGGATTCAAAATGGATCACCAATGAAAAATCCAGGGTCCATGTCCATAAGATCCGCCATGAAGTAGATGCAATTTTAGTGGGATCAGGGACCTTGCATGCTGACAATCCCTGCCTGACTTCAAGAATTAAAGGAGTCCAGACAAAAGATCCGGTAAGGATTGTTCTGGATACCCATTTAACGATTAAAGAAGATGCAAATCTTATCACCCAGGATTCCACTGCTAAAACCATAATTGTTACAGGCCCTAAAGTTTCCAGCAAAAAAAAATCTGTACTTGAAAAAAGAGGGGTACAAATTCTTCAAATTCCTTTAAAGGACAATAGACTTGATTTAAATGAACTGATGATTAGGTTAGGGCAGATGTCAATTTTAAGCCTTTTGGTTGAAGGTGGGAGTAGAGTGGCAGGATCTGCGCTTAAGGCCGGGATTGTAAATAAAGTTCAGTTTTTTTTAGCACCTAAATTTTTAGGCGGCAGCGATGGTACTCCGATATTTGAAGGCAAGGGTCCTTTGTTGATAAAGGATGCCTTTAAACTCAAAGACGTAATCGTTACTCAATTTGACGACGATATTCTTATTAAGGGATATTTAAAATGAAAAGTGAGAAACGAGTGGGGAAAAATGTTTACAGGAATTATTGAAAGTTTTGGAACCATTAAACGGATCGAGTCCAAGGGTGAAGGCAAAGTGCTTCACATCGCTTGTGATCTGGATTTGTCTGAGTCAAAAATTGGAGATTCCATTGCTGTGAACGGCGCTTGCCTTACTGCTGTCAGTCTTGAGAAAAATATTTTTAAAGTTGATATGGCGCCTGAGACTGTTGATCGGACAACTTTTAAACAATTGAGACCGGGCTCAAGGGTCAACATTGAACGGGCTTTGAAATTATCAGACAGGATTGATGGCCATCTGGTTTCAGGACATATTGATGGGATAGGAGTTATTTCTTCCATAAAGAGAAATAGTAATGCTGTAATTATCAAAGTTGATGTTCCGTCAAAACTTTCTGCAGAAATGATTGAAAAAGGCTCTGTTGCAATTGAAGGGGTCAGCCTGACCATCAACAAATGCTCGGATAAGGATTTTGAAGTCAGTATTATCCCTCACACAGCAGATATTACCACTATCGATTTAAAGCGGATCGGTGATGAGGTCAACATAGAAACCGATATGATCGGAAAATATGTAAAAAAGATTTTAATGGGAAGTGTTTCCAAAAATGACGCTTTGCCAAAAGGGCAAGAACGTATCAGTATGGGGCTTCTCGCAAGGAATGGATTTTTATAATAAGCTTAAGGATTTAAATATGCCGCATTTAACAATTAAACAGGCTATTGAAGATATTAAAAATGGTAAAATGGTTATTCTTGTGGATGATGAAGATCGTGAAAATGAAGGCGATCTGACCATGGCAGCAGAAGCTGTGACCCCGGAGGCCATAAATTTCATGGCTAGATATGGAAGGGGGCTGATCTGTCTTTCCCTTGATTCTAATATTGCAGACCGCTTGGATTTACCAATGATGGTGGACAATAACACCTCACAATACGGAACAGGGTTTACCGTGTCCATTGAAGCCAAGAGAGGAGTAACCACAGGGATTTCTGCAGCTGACAGGGCTACCACAATCCTTACAGCGGTAGCAGACGATACCACTCCCATGGATATTGCAAGACCCGGCCATATTTTTCCATTGAGGGCCCGGGATGGCGGGGTCATGGTCAGGATAGGGCAGACAGAAGGGTCTGTCGATTTGGCACGCCTTTCAGGGATGAAACCTGCCGGAGTGATTTGTGAAATCATGGATGATGACGGCACAATGGCAAGGATGCCTTCTCTTGAAAAATTTGCAAAAAAACATGGTATCGGTATCTGCACAGTTGCAGAGCTTGTAAAATACAGACTAAAAACGGAAAGCTTTGTCAATAGGGCTGCCGAAACTATGATCCCCACTAAGGTTGGCGGTGAGTTTAAGATCATTGCCTATGAGAATGATATGGACAACTTAACCCATATAGCCCTTGTGAAAGGAGAAGTTGATCCCCAAAAGGCAATTCTGGTCAGAGTTCATTCAGAATGTATGACCGGGGATATTTTTTCTTCTCTGCGCTGTGATTGCCAGGATCAGCTCCATAGTGCCATGGCAATGATGGAACAAGAAGGTAGCGGGGTGCTTTTATACCTTCGTCAGGAAGGTCGCGGTATTGGCCTTGTAAACAAATTAAAAGCCTATGAATATCAACGCCAGGGTTTGGATACTGTTGAAGCTAATGAGAAACTCGGGTTTAAGGCAGACATGAGAGATTATGGTGTGGGTGCCCAGATGCTTGTGGATCTGGGTGTCAAAAAAATGAGGCTTCTTACCAATAACCCTAAAAAAATGATCGGCCTTGAAGGGTATGGGTTAAGTGTTATTGAACAGGTTCCCATTGAAGTTGAATCCAATTGCCATAATCATGGATATCTCAAATGTAAGCAGGCCAAGATGGGACATTTGCTCCACATGTAAATCAAAGGATTTAATTAAAATATTAATCAGGGTCATTTCTTTTGTTATTGACGTTATTGGCAAGAAAAGTATTATTAAACCGGAAACGGGTTTGATAATATTGATAACAAAAACCTGACCCCATGTTACAAGGAAAAGAAAAATGCCAAAAGTTATAGAAGCAGGGTTACAGGCCCAGGGAAAGAAATTTGGAATCATTGTTTCCCGTTTTAATGATTTTATCACAGCTAAGCTGGTAGATGGCGCCGTTGATGCATTAATCAGAAGCGGAGCCGCGGATAAAGACGTCACTATCCTAAAAGTTCCGGGTGCTTTTGAAATTCCTTTAGCTGCAAAGAAAATGTTGAATCATGGAACCTATGATGCCATTATCTGTATCGGGGCTGTTATTCGCGGCGCCACAAGCCATTATGATTATGTGTGCTCAGAGGTATCAAAAGGCATTGCATCTGTCAGTCTTGAGGCTGATATCCCAGTAATGTTCGGGATTCTCACCACAGAAACCATTGAACAAGCCATTGAAAGGGCAGGGACTAAGGCGGGTAATAAAGGCTTTGATGTTGCCCTTGGTGCTGTGGAAATGGCAAATCTTTCCGAAAGTCTGAAAAAAGGTTAAATAATATTATGGGTGACCGCAGGCAGGCAAGGGAACTTGCACTTCAGGCACTTTTTTTCTTTGACATGGATAAATCCGATCCAGAGCAAAGTTTTGAGGTATTTTGTGCCAATAATGAAGAAAAGCTAACACAAGGGGTCAAACCTTTTTTTCTGGATCTGGTAAAAGGAGTTTTGGAAAACAGTGCTCAAATAGATGCATTGTTAAATAAATATTCAAAAAATTGGAAAATTTCCAGGATGCCTGTGGTTGATAGAAATATCATGCGGGTGGCAACATTTGAATTTATTAAGTGTACTGATATACCCCCCAGTGTCACCATAAATGAAGCGGTTGAAATTGGTAAAAATTATGGCACAAGGGATTCAGGGTCTTTTATCAATGGAGTTTTGGATCGTATAAGATCCCTTGAAGGTTTTACATAGGAGGTTGTCTTGATTATTAAGAAACTTGAGGTTGGGCCGATTATGGCCAATTGTTTTATTTTAGGATGTGAATCCACAAAAGAAGCTGTAGTGATTGATCCAGGAGATGATGCAGACCGGATTCTGATGGAACTTGCTAAATCTGAATTAAATGTAAAATACCTGATTAATACACACGGACATTTTGACCATGTTGGTGCAAATAAAAGAATGAAGGAAGTGACAGGGGCACAGCTTGCCATTCATCCCGATGACGAGCCAATGCTGAACGAGCTTTCACATTCTGCATCAATGTTCGGGCTATCGGCAGACAATTCACCCCCGGCAGATATTTTATTAAAAGATGGGGATGAAATAACTTTTGGTGAGATTACCTTAAAGATTATCCACACTCCCGGTCATTCAAAAGGAGGCATCTGTCTTTATACAGAGGGCCATCTATTTGCCGGGGATACCTTGTTTGCAGGCTCCATTGGCAGGACTGATCTTCCAGGTGGTGACTATGATACCTTGATCTCAAATATCAAACAAAAGCTGTTGGTCTTTGATGATAAGACAATTGTATATACGGGTCATGGCCCTGAAACAAGCATTGGTAATGAAAAGAGAATGAATCCATTCTTGAGATGAATAGCATTTTGATAGATGGATTGTTAAACAAGCTTCCTTTCTTAAAATGTTGGTATCAAGAGATGAACTGGATGGTGCCAATAAATTGTTTTCAGCTGCATTTGCAAGACAATATACCCACAGGCTTGAGGTATTGAAAAAAAAGGGACTGGACCTTATCACCTATCCGCATCCCCGTCAGACTCCTCTTGCAGATTATAAAACTTTGAATTATCTGTATTATGATCAGGCCCGAAAGTTTGCAAAGAAAACGCTTGTGATGAAGCCATCATTTTGAATCCAGACCATACGATTTCTGAAACCAATACGGCAGGCAGATTTGCAGTAAAAGACAAAACAGTGATAGTCCCCGAATCCGGGCATGTATTTGACAGTGTGACGCTGATATCTGTTCTGGGGATCTTTGAGGACAAGGATTATGATATTTGTTGCAAACCAATAGCCTAAGGAGTCTTTTTGTTCATATCCCAATATTATGGTAACAAATGCTTTAATGGGAGCAGTTAAGGTGTTGACCATTGACCAAAAAAAAATAATACAAAAAAATGGGATATGTTCCATGATTAACGAAAAGCTGTTTAAGAAATGATTCTGAAAAACTAATGGGGGTAAGATAATGAAAAAATTATTGATTTCAGGGGTTGTCCTGGTTGCAGTGCTGGCGATATTTATTTTTTTGACCCTTTCCAATTTGGGCCCTTTGGTTAAACAAACGGTTAATACGATTGGACCCAAAATTACAAAAACTCATGTTGAAGTTGCAGATGTGGGGGTATCTGTTTTTTCGGGTGAAGCAAAAATAAAAGGCTTTTTTTTAGGAAATCCCAAAGGATTCAAATCAAGCCAGGCCATGAAAGTGGCATCTATCAAAGTGGATATTGATGAAGGATCCATAACTAAAAACCCCATCATTATCAATAAAATTGAAATTATTGCACCTGAAATCACCTATGAGAAAATATCTGGATCTGATAATTTTCAGACCCTCTTAAAGAATATTAAAAAAAGTGCGAGAACAAAAGACAAGGCTCAAACCCAGGCAAGTTCAGATGGAAGTGGGAACGGTAAAAAATTGGTTATCAATAATTTGATTTTAAAAGATGGTAAGGTCAATTTAGTTATGGCCGCTCTTGGCGGAAAACAAATTACAGCACCTTTGCCGGATATCCATTTAAAAGACATTGGCAAACAAAAAGGTGGCGTAACACCTGCACAAGCCTTTGAGCAGGTGTTTTCTTCCCTTTACACGAGTATTAGCGCAGATTCTGTGACACAAGCCTTTAATGATGGTTTAAAACAGCTTGGTACTCTGAAAGATTTTGGTGCATCAGGTCTTCAGGCAGGAGGAAAGACCATAGAAAAAGCGGCAGGCTCAGTGGCAAAAGGGGTAACATCTGCTGCCAAAGGTATCAAAAACCTGTTTAAAAAAGACTGATACGAGTCAAACTTGAAATTAAGTAAGAATCAAGATATTTAAATATTAATTTTTTTAGAGAAAAAGGATGTTTAATGGAAAAGAAAATTATCATCATTGCTTTACTCATCGTGGTATTCATTTTGCCTCAAAAAGGGCTGGCCCAGCCCAAAGTTTTGATTGATAATCCTGTTTTTACTTTTGAATCTATACCTGAGGGAGTAAATATACCCCATGCGTTTATAATTAAAAATATTGGAGATACCACTCTTCATATCAAAGATGTTCTTCCTCCCTGAGGCTGTGACAAAGGTCCCTTTGACAGGCAAATTCTCCCGGGAGGGGAAGGCAAAATCAAGCTTAGTATTAAAACCAATGGTTATGGCGGAAAATTCATGAAAAAAATTATCCAGGTCAAAACAGATGATCCTGGAAAAAAGAAGTTTAACCTGGTTGTCACAGGCTTGGTAGAAAAGGTTGTTGATATAAATCCTGTATCCGTATACATGAAGGGAAATCCGGGAGATACCTTAGAGAGTGTTGTCACCATAACCCCTTCTGAGAAATATCCGTTTTCAATTCTGGGAATGGAGACAAGGGGCAATGCCGGCATTAAAACTATGCTTATTGCACCGGCTAAAGATAAGAAATCCTGGCAGGTAAAAATCAAAAGTACATCAGGTAAGGTATTGAATCTGTATGATGTATTAACTCTTAAAACAGACAGTCAGTACAAACCAAAATTAACAATAATGGTATCGGTCAGGTTCCTTGAAAAAAAGGCACCAAAATCTTAATTTTTATCAAGTTTTTTAAAGAAAATTAAATATGGATATTTCAAAAATAAAAGCTGTGGTATTTGACTGTGACGGTGTCATGTTTGACACTGCCCTGGCCAATAGAAAATATTATGATGAAGTTCTTCAGAGCTTTGATAAGCCCGTACTCAATGATGAACAATTTGTCAATATTCACATGATGACTGTTACAGGAGCCATTGAATATCTTTTTCCTGAAATGGATGATCTTTCAAGTGTATATGGCAATCTTAAAAATATCGGATATAAAAAATTTATCAAACACATGAGCATGGAAAAAGGGCTCAAAGAACTTCTTATAAAGCTGAAAGACAATGGATTTACAAGAGGGATTGCGACCAACCGAACTAACACCATGGAAAAAGTGCTCAAAGATTTTCACCTTGAAGACTGTTTCGAAGTTGTGGTGACAGCAGCAAAGGTTAAAAAACCAAAACCTGACCCTGAACAATTGTTGCTAATAATGGAAAAATTTAGATTAAAATCAGATGAAATTCTTTTTGTGGGGGATTCTGATTATGACCGGCTGGCAGCTCAAAGGGCAAAAGTAGGATTTGCAGCATTTAAAAACCCAAAGCTAAAAGCAGATTATAATTTTGATTCAATGGATGAAATCGCTATAATTTTACAGATAAATCCATAAAATTCTTGACAAATTTATCCATCATCATTACATGTTACAAGATTTTTTTAAACTTGAATTTTAGATAAATGTTTGAGTAAACATTTATTAAGGTAGTTAAACATAAATAAGGAGAATGAAGTATATGTCTAAATTAGTTGCACCCCATGGTGGAAAAGGACTTGTAATTTGCAAGCTTGAAGGCGCAGAACTTGAAGCAGAACAAAAAAAAGCCGCAGGGCTTGCCAAGATTGAAATTTCTTCCCAGGTTAAAGGCGATTTGATCATGCTCGGTATTGGTGGTTTCAGTCCTCTTAACGGTTTCATGACCAAAGCCGACTGGAAAGGGGTTTGCGCGGATTTCCTTCTGGCTGACGGTACGTTCTGGCCTGTGCCTGTTATGCTGGATGCTGCCAAAGAAGTAGCAGCAGAAATTAACATCGGTGATGAAGTTGCCCTCGAAAGAAATGGTGAGATTTATGCCACCATGAAAATCGAAGATAAATTTGAAGTGACCGAAGATGAGAAAAAATGGGAATGCGAAAAAGTTTATAAAGGTCATGGTGAAGAGTCAGCAGACGATGTGTTCTGGAAGATTGCCATGGAAGATCATCCAGGTGTTCAGATGGTTATGGCCAGAAAAGAAGTTTGTCTCGCAGGCCCTGTAAAAGTTCTTTCAGAAGGTGAATTCCCTGAAAAATTCAAAGGTGTTTATCTTACACCGACTGAAACCCGTGCTATCTTTGATGAAAAAGGCTGGGCAAATGTGGCTTCCATGCAGCTTAGAAACCCCATGCACAGATCCCATGAGCATCTTTGCAAAATCGCTCTTGACGTATGCGATGGAGTTCTGATCCATTCTCTTATCGGTAACCTGAAAGCCGGTGATATCCCTGCAGATGTTCGTATCGAATGTATTGACAGATTGATCAAAGATTACTTTGTCCCAGATCATGTTGTCAATGGCGGATATCCGCTTGATATGAGATATGCAGGTCCAAGAGAAGGTCTTCTCCATGCTACTTTCCGCCAGAACTACGGTGTTAACAGAATGATCATCGGTCGTGACCATGCGGGTGTTGGTGATTTTTATACACTGTTTGAAGCACAGGAGATTTTTGATATTATTCCTGCACCCGAAGGCGAAGGCAAAGCACTTCTCTGTGAAGCCTTGAAAATTGACTGGACTTTTTACTGCCACAAATGTGACGGCATGGCATCTATGAGAACCTGCCCACACGGCAAAGATGACAGAGTTATCCTTTCCGGAACAAAACTGCGCCACGCCCTGTCCAACAACGAAGAAGTTGTTGATCATTTTGGTCGTGAAGAAGTACTGGTTATCCTGAGAAAATACTATGCATCCTTGACTGAAAAAGTTGAAGTTAAACTTCAGAGTCATGCAGAGGGATCAAAAATGTAATTTGGTCTTGTTTAAAGACTATTATATTTTAAGAAGATATTAGAAAAGGGCTGTCTCTTGGTTAAAGAGGCGGTCCTTTTTTTATACGACAAATATTAACTTGAAATCATTATGAACATTTCTAATCAAATTTTAGGATTATGTCATACACCTTTTTTTTTGACAGGTTGAATTCTTTTGAAATTTGTCTGGCTAAATCTGATGTACCAAGATTTGTAGTTACAAGTCTTTTGCTGACAATTTTTTCAATTTGTTCTTCATTAATAACTTTTTGTTCCAATAGACCCTGAACAAAGAGGGAGCACTCTCCTTTAATGATTTCTTTTTCTTCCAAAGTTTTTTGGATATCAGACAGGTTACCCCGGATATATTCTTCGTGGAGTTTGGTGATTTCCCTTGCAAGGCATGCCTTTCGATCTCCCATGATGTCACGCATATTTTTAATAAGAGCTATAATCCGCCTTGGAGATTCATAAAAAATAAGGGTTGCGCTTTGATTTGTTATCGCTTTAATTGCCTGTCGTTGCTTTTGTTGTTTTTTTGGCAGAAATCCCAGGAACAGAAAAGAATCAGTTGGGAGCCCTGACACGCTTAGTCCGGCAATGGCAGCGCTGCATCCTGGAATGGGAATGATGGGCAGCTTTTCTTTGGCAACTGCTGCCACAAGTTTATAACCTGGATCTGAAATAGATGGTGTGCCGGCATCAGAGATCAGGGCAATATCAAGACCATTTTTCAAATGCGTTATAAACTGTGGTGTTTTGTTAATTTCGTTGTGCTCATGACAGGACACAAGTTTTGTTTTGATGGCGTAATGGGAAAGCAGTTTTTTTGAATGCCGGGTATCTTCTGCAGCAATCAAGTCCACTTGTTTTAAAACTTTCACTGCCCTGAATGTAATATCTTCCAGGTTTCCAATGGGAGTGGCAACAATGTAAAGGGTTCCGAATGAATTTTCGATGTTCATTTTAAGTCCACCTTTAATAAGCCTGGAAAGCATTTTTAATTAAATTAATGCCAAAACTGCCTTTATTTTCTAAAACTTCAATTACATCGAATCGGACTTTGGAATTCATTTGATTTTTTTCTTTTAGATAAAAAGTGGCTCCCAATATAATCTTTTTTTGCTTTGAATAGGTGATTGATTCTTTTGGCAGCCCTTTTTTAATGCTGCGTCTTGTTTTAACTTCAATAAAACAGATGCAGTCTTTGTCTTTTGCAATAATGTCTATTTCAGCAATTTTTGTTCGATAGTTGGTCTCAAGAATGGTAAACCCTTTGGTTTGAACAAAAGATATGGCTGCTATTTCACCACGGCGTCCCAGATTTTTTCTCTCATCCGGCATTAATCACCTCTTTTACCCCTTTAAAAGTACGCCTGTGAATAGGACAGGGGCCGTGTTTTAATATGGCTTCCTTGTGTGCTTTTGTTGGATAACCTTTGTGCTGGATAAAATTGTATTGTGGATATGTTTTATGAAATGCTTTCATTATTGCATCCCTTGTGACCTTTGCAATAATCGAGGCGGCAGCAATGGAAATGCTTCTGGAATCTCCTTTGATCAAAGCTGTCTGGTCAATGTCCATGTTGATGGAGAATTTACCGTCTATAAGAAGAAAATCCGGGTGAAAAAAATCAGGTGGGGTTGAAAGATTCTCAACAGCACGTTTCATGGAAAGCAAGGATGCCTGGAGAATATTAATTTGATCTATCTCATGGTGTGAGGCAATTCCAATAGATACAGCAATAGCTTTTTCCTTGATGATGGGAAAGAGAGCATTTCTTTTTTTTTCTGACAGTTTTTTGGAATCATTGATCCCAATACATGCAAAATCATGCGGCAGAATAACTGCAGCAGACACGACAGGGCCGGCAAGGGGTCCCCTGCCGGCCTCATCAATACCTGCTATTATTTTATACCCTTGGGTTTTTGCTTTGTGTTCAAATTGCCACATCCGCGAAACCTTTTAAGGGGTTTTTAAGCAAACCGTTTCTCTTTGATCCTGGCTGCCTTACCTCGAAGATTTCTAAGATAATAGAGTTTGGATCTTCTAACCCGTCCTTCTGATACCACTTCGATTTTATCAATGGCAGGGGAAAAAAGCGGAAATATTCTTTCAACACCAATACCTCCGGAAATTTTTCTTACTGTAAAGCGGGCACTGGCATATCCTTTGGTTTTTTTAATCACAACGCCCTGGAATAGCTGGATACGCTCTTTTTCACCCTCTTTGATTTTTACATGTACTTTTACAGTATCACCTGAGTCAAATGCAGGGATATCAAGACGTAATTGTTCTTTTTCTAATTTTTCAATTATATTACTCATTTGTTCCTCCTAATAGCCTTCCCGTTTAGCAAACACAAAGTATCTTATCTGCCATTTATAATCCTGTCTAAATAAATTGATGCAGCAGACCTGACAGAAAGGTGATTGTAATCAGTGTTCCCAAAAATCGGATCTAAAATAAAATCACAGGTATCAATCAATTCATCTGCCAGTCCCCATGCCGTTCCAAAAATAATGACATGGGAAGCTTTCTTATCAAGCTTTTGCCGTAACGCTTCTATTGTTATTGAGCCGCGTATCTCTTTTGCACTAGTGGCAATGGTCACCACCGGCTCATTTCTTTCCTGCTCTATTGAGGAAACCGCATCCTCAATTGTCTTGGTCACCCGAATAAGTTCCAGGGCCTTTTTCCTATATGGGTTTAACTTGCCGCCAACTCCTTTTGTCCAGTGCTCAACCACCTGATTGGCCAGTATTGCCTGGTCTTCATAAGGGGTTATAACATAAAATCCTTTTACACCAAAGGTGATGGATGCCCTTGCAATATCATGCAGATCTATTGTTGTCAGGGCTGATCCAATGGGTAGATTTTTCTTGTTCATTACAGGAAAATGGATCAATGCCACGTAAAGGTTATTCTCTAACAAGGCTTTCCAACTCCTGACCCCATTGCTTTAAAATTTTTTTTTCTTCAGCAGTAAGTTTGCCTTTTTGTAAAAGGTCTGGTCGTTTTAAAAATGTCCGTTCAAGAGAAGATCTCTTTCTCCACAATCTTATTTTTTCATGGTCCCCTGACAATAACACTCCGGGAACCTTTAGCCCTTCAAATTCTTCGGGCCTTGTATATTGTGCATACTCAAGTCTGTCATCTGTAAATGAATCTGATTGAAAAGATTCACAACTTCCCAATACACCCGGGATTAACCTGGCAATTGAATCAATGATGACCATGGATGCCAACTCTCCGCCGGTCATGACATAGTCCCCGATGGAGATCTCTTCATCAACAAGCTTGGTATATATCCGTTCATCAATCCCTTCATACCTTCCACATACAAAAATGAGCCCTTTATTTTCAGATGCAAGTTCAAATGCCTTTTTCTGACTGAACCTATTCCCCTGGGGCGTCATTAATACCACTTTTGATTTTGGGGTCTTTTTTTTTGCATGTAAAATGGCGTACTGTAAGGATTCCGGCTTCATTACCATACCGCTCCCACCACCATAGGGTCTGTCATCAACCGTGTTATGGCGATCTGTTGAGAAATCCCTGATATTAATGCAATGCCCTTTTATCAGTCCTTTTTCAGCACCCCTTGAAATCATGCCATGCTCAAAAAAAGAGCTGATGAGTTCTGGAAACAGAGTCAATACGGTAAAGTCCATTAGTAATCCTCGGGCAGCGTTGTCAGCAGAGTATTTTTTTCAATGTCAACAGATTCAACAAAGTTTTTATGCATGGGCACCAGGGTTTCCTTATCCTTGTCAGTTACAACTAAAACATCATTTGCGCCCGTTGGGAAGATATCTGTTATTTTGCCGATAAACCCTTTTTGATGATCAACTACATCAAGCCCAAAAAGATCTTGCCAATACCATGTATCATTTTCCGGTTCCGGCAATTGATCCCGGTCAATGAGAATCATTTCTCCTATAAGGTCTTCAGCAAGACTTCGGCTGTCGATCCCTTCAAGGGATAGTATGATCCCTTTTTTATGGGGCAATGCCTTAAGGATAGTAAATGTCTTGCCCAGTCCCTCGTCTGATTTTAAAAGAACGCTTATGCCTGGACAAAAGGAATTAACCGACTCTGCAAAGGACCAAACCTTAAGATTACCATTGAGTCCGTGAACTCCGGTTACCTTGCCTATAGTAAACGAAGTGTCTTTGTTCATCATCTATTCAATAATTTCAAGAACCGTGCGTTTTTTAAGCTTGGTTGATGCTGCACTTAAAATTGTTCTCATGGCCCGAGCCGATCTTCCCTGCTTGCCTATTACTTTGCCCAGATCCTCTTTTGCCACCTTAAGTTCTAAAACAGAAGTTTGATCTCCGCTAACTTCTGAAACTTGAACCTGATCAGGATTGTCTACCAGTGCTTTTGCAATGTATTCTATCAGCTCTTTCATAAATAGATCTCCATAAATTAAGGTGTTGAGAATACCTTGAGTTGCATATAAAACAGCAACTGCTTAAGCTTGGCTGACTTCCTGCTGCTTTAATATACTCTGGACGGTTGTTGAGGGCTTAGCCCCTTCACCCAACCAATACTTTATTCTGTCTTCTTTCAGTGTAATTGCTGCCGGCTCAACCATTGGATTGTAGGTACCTAGAAGCTCCAAAAACCTACCATCTCTGGGTTTTTCAATGTCAGCTGCCACTATTCTGTAAAAAGGTTTCTTTTTTGTGCCTTTTCTGGTCAATCTGATTCTTACGGACATATTCTTTTTTTTCTCCTTAAAATGGCAGCATGTTTTTTAATGATCGCATGCCACCTTTATTAAACTTCTTTATCATTTTCATGGACTGGGAATAGCTTTTTAAAAGCTTATTAACCTCCTGAACCGAGGTTCCGCTCCCATTGGCAATCCTTTTTTTCCTTGACCCCTTGATAATGGCGTGGATACGTCTTTCTTCAGGTGTCATTGAATTGATGATTGCTTCAATTCTGGCAAATTCCCTGTCATCTATATTTAAGCCTTTGAGCTGCTTTTTATTCATCCCCGGTATCATGCCCATGAGATCTTTTATTGATCCCATTTTCCGGACCGATTTCATCTGGTTCTTAAAATCCTCCAGGGTAAAGGTATTCTTTCTCAGTTTTTTTTCAAGCGCTTTGGCCTCTTTCTGGTCAACCGCTTCCTGGGCCTTTTCAATAAATGAAAGCGCATCTCCCATGCCCAGTATCCTGGAGGCCATCCGGTCGGGATGGAATGCTTCCAGTGCCGTTGACTTTTCACCCACACCGATGAATTTTAACGGTTTGCCGGTAACTGCTTTTATGGAAAGCGCTGCACCACCGCGAGCATCACCATCCATTTTGCTTAGTACAACACCGGTAAGATCAAGCGCCTTATCAAATGAGCCGGCAATATTCACTGCATCCTGACCCGTCATGGCATCGGCAACAAGAAGGATTTCTGATGGGTTTAACCCTTTTTTGATGCCCTTTAACTCCGCCATTAATTCTTCATCAAGATGCAGTCTTCCAGCGGTATCCAGTAATAAGGTGTCGCATCCTAATTTTCTGGCTGCCAATAGTGCATCCTGACAAATTTTTAAAGGCTTCATATCAGTTGTGGATTGGAATACAGGAACTGAAAGTTGTTTTCCAATCTTTTTTAACTGATCAATTGCTGCGGGTCTGTAAACATCCACCGGTACCAGGAACGGTTTTCTGCCTTGGTTCCTAAGATATAGTGCAAGTTTCCCTGCTGTTGTGGTTTTACCAGAACCCTGTAAGCCAATAAGCATAACAGAACCCAAGGACTTTCCATCAAGATTCAAGCCCTGATGCTCAGATCCCATCATTTTGGTAAATTCATCGTTTACAATTTTTATGACCTGCTGACCCGGTGTAAGGCTTTGCATTACTTCCTGGCCTAAAGCCCTGCCTTTTATATCTGAAATAACAGATTTTGCAACCTTATAATTGACATCAGCCTCAAGCAACGCCATTCGCACCTGCTTAAGACCATCATCGATGTTCTTTTCATTCAGTGTGCCGTGACCTTTTAGCTTTTTAAAGACCGAATCAAGTCTGTCACTCAAATTTTCAAACATAAAGAGACCAACCCCAAAATATCAAATCAAATCATTGAAATTAGTATATATTCTGTGATATGTCAAGAAAATATTAACTTTAGGCGGATAAAAATAAATGGAAAACATACTGAATTTTACAAGGGATGATCTTGCTGGATGGTTTGATAACAACGGTATACGACCGTTCAGAGCCGGACAGATATTCAAGTGGTTATACATTCAGCAGGCAGATGCGTTTGAACAGATGACAGATCTATCAAAGGATTTACGTAAAAAGCTGGAAGATAATTTTTATATCCAACGCCTCATTATTGATGAAAAATTGACTTCTGTTGATAGGACTGAAAAATTTTTGTATAGACTTTTTGATGGACAGCATATTGAATCGGTACTGATTCCTGAAAAAGATCATTTCACTCTTTGTGTGTCTTCACAGGTTGGATGTGTTCAGAATTGTCAGTTTTGTCTAACTGCCAAAGGCGGATTCATCAGGAATTTAAATATTTCTGAAATCATCGCCCAGATAAGGGATGCAAGGTATTATCTGGTTAAAAAAAATCTTGACCCTAAAAAACTTTCCAATATCGTATTCATGGGAATGGGGGAACCTCTTGCCAATTATAAAAATCTTGTAAAGGCGCTAGAGATTATTACGGATAGTGATTATGGGCTCAAATTTTCATCTAAACGGGTAACGGTTTCTACCTGTGGCCTGGTCCCTAAAATTACACAATTGGGCCTTGATACTGATGTGAATCTGGCTGTATCTTTAAATGCAACTACAGATGAGATGCGATCCCGCTTGATGCCCATCAATAAAAAGTATCCATTAAACCAGTTGCTTAAGGCCTGTCAAACCTTTACCATGAAACCAAGAAAGAAGATTACGTTTGAATATATTTTAATGAAAGGCATCAATGATACAAAAGAAGATGCACTCAGGCTTGCAAAGCTTTTGGCTCCGATTAAAGCAAAGGTCAATCTGATACCCTTTAATGAATATGACAAAAGTGAATTTAAATGCCCTTCTAAAAATCAAACGAGTGAATTTTTACAGGTTTTACTCGACAAAAATTTTACAGCAATTATAAGAAAAAGCAAAGGTGCGGATATTTTAGCTGCTTGTGGTCAGTTAAAAGCAAAATTACATTGAATCTTTGTGGATGCGACTTATAATAGAAAAACACAATATAGATATCAAATTGTCCACAAGCTTTACCCAGAAATTTTACCCGGAAACTATAATTGATCGGAAATAGAAATGTCAAATGTCAGCTTGGAAAATAAAAAAGTTCTGATTGTTGATGATGAACCAGATGTTCTTGATTCTTTAGAAGAATTGTTAGATATGTGTACAATAGTTAGAGCCCAAAGCTTTGAAGAAGCTAATAATCTACTTGAGACCCAGGTCTTTGATATAGCGATCCTTGATATCATGGGTGTTGATGGATATCAGTTATTGGAGATCGCAAATAAGAAAAATATTATACCGGTGATGCTTACAGCCCATGCGCTCAGCCCTGACAATATTAAAAAATCATATCTTGGCGGTGCCTGCTCATATATACCAAAAGAAGAAATGATCAATATAGAAATATTTCTTATTGATGTGCTGAATGCCAAAAAGGAAGGGAAAAACCCCTGGACAGATTGGTATAAAAGGCTTGGGGCCTTTTGTGAAGAAAAATTTGGGCCGGACTGGGACAAGGATGAAAAAGAGTTTTGGGAAAAGATGATTTATTATTAAGCAGATTATTAGGATATTTTAAAAAAAATTATCTCCATTAAGATCTGTTTAATGGAGATTTTTATATCATTAATCTTTTAAACTCTAACGCTTTGATTGTTTTGACGTAAAGGATCGTTTCAATGCCTTTTGTTGAAACTTTAATATCAGTATTTTCTCCTAAATTGGATTTGGTATAGCTTGCGCAGATCATGGCCGCAGTCAGAATGTTATTTTGGGTGGCGTTTCCTGTAAGGATTACATCAGGCCCCGGCAATCTGGAATGGTTCAACAAAATATCTTTGTCTTTTTCAAAATAGTCAAGCAGATGCTTGTTGTCCTTTTCTGAGCGCCCCACAATAACTTTTGTTTTTGAATCCAGTCTGAAATGCCTTCCATATTTTAAATAATAAAGCTCTCTTTTATTAAAAAGCTTTTGAGTATTCATCAAATCTTTCAGTCTGCTGGAAAATATTTTATCAGTTAAAAGGCATCCACCGGCAGGGGCAGGGTATTCTTTAATCCCAAAATCTTTTGCCATCTGCATTTGGACTTTTCTCGATCTACCCGATATATCCATGAGCTTTTGTCTGTCAACCAGACCCTTTTGCTCGACAAAGGTTTCTGGTAACAATTTTGCACATAAAGGTCTTAAAATTTGCCCGTCAAAACCTGAATTTTTTTCTACATATCGCAATGAATTTTTATTTTGGGATTTGGGCCTCTGACCCAGTACTTCCCCGCTGAACAAAAAATGGAAGCCTTCATTTTTTAAGATTTCGCCTGCCTTTGAAAACATCATGGCGTGGCAGTCCATGCAGGGATTCATGTTTTTTCCAAATCCAGCCTTGGGGCTTTTCATCATTTCCATATAATCATTTGTAATATCAAGTGTAATCAGTGGGATACCGGTCATGCGAGAAGCTTTTTTGGCTGACTCAGATGAAAAGAAAGGGGTCTCAAAGCAAATCCAGGTAACAAAAATTCCCTGGCGTTGAAGTAAAAGGGCGGACATAATACTGTCAAGTCCGCCGGAACATAGACCCAGGCCTTTAATTTGATTTTTTGTCCCGCTTGAGGTTTCATCGATCTTCATATATAATCATTCCATGACATTTAGTGCATTAAAAATAAAAACAATTCTTAAAACTTTAAGAGAAAGGTACCCTGTTGTCAAGACCCAGCTTGAACATGAAACACCTTTTCAACTGCTCATTGCCACCATTATGTCAGCCCAGTGCACAGATCGTCAGGTGAACAAAGTATCAAAAAAGCTTTTCGAAAAATATCCTGATCCCAAGGGATTGGCTCAGGCCCCTTTAAACGGCATCAAACAAATAATATATTCTACGGGATTTTATAATAATAAATCGAAAAATATTAAAGCCTGTGCCCTTGCAGTTCTTAATGAACACCAGGCAAAAGTGCCGGATGACATAGCCAAGCTTACTGCCTTGCCGGGGGTGGGCAGGAAAACTGCCAATGTTGTTTTATCAGCAGCCTTTGGTCATCAGACAATTGTCGTGGATACGCATGTATTGAGGATTTCCAGAAGACTTGGTCTGACAAAAAGTCGGGATCCTGTAAAAATTGAATATGAATTAATGGAGATCATACCCAAGACATCCTGGAGCGATTTGTCTCTTCAATTGATTTATTTTGGAAGGGAAATCTGCGATGCCAAAAAACCGCGCTGTGAAAAATGTCCATTGTTTAAAATCTGTCCAACAAGAGGAAAGGGGTAAGCTTTTAAAAGGCAGATCAAAGCCGTCCTTTTTTGATGATTGCGACCAAAAGCCAGATCCCCATGACAGCAGCGGCAAAAAATCCGGCAATTCCGATTACTGACACTCCGAAAAGAAGCGGTGGAACATTGGAATTGATGAGCATTGCTGATCCTATTATCAATGCAGCTATAATGATAGAAAAAGCAATTCTGTTGCTCGTCTGATCCTGTGTGTTCAACATTTTATCAAATCCTTCAATTTTTAAATTGAAAGATAGTTTTCCAGATTTTGTCAGCCGCAGGATTTCAACGGCATCTGTGGGGAAGATTTCAAACAATTTATAAGATTCCCTTGCAATCCCCATAAAATCATTAACCATTCTTGAAGGTGTAAATTTTCTGTGTTTTGCAGCCTTTACATAGGGAATTGCATGGGAAATCATGTCAAAGTCAGGATCAAGTTTTTTGGCAAGTCCCTCTATGGATATAAATGCTTTTATTATTAAAAAGAAATCCGGGGGAATCTTTAATTTATGATTTGCGCACAGTTCAAGAAACTGGTTAACCATTTTAGTGGTTTTAATATTTTTTAGTGTTTTTAAAAGGTGAGTGGATACAAATAAGGACACATCTTTTTCAAGCTGTACCAGGTCTGGCTGGATTTCGTATTCAGAAAGCTCGCATAAAAGCCTTGCAGTGAGTTTAAAGTTGTTGGTGGCAATACTGTGGATTAGATCAACAAATACCTCCTGGGTGTGATGATCCACAAATCCTACCATGCCGAAGTCCACGGGACCGATGCGGTTTCTTTCCAGGATAAAAATATTGCCTGGATGGGGATCAGCATGAAAAAATCCATGCTCAAACACCTGTCTCATGTAGAAATCAGCTCCGTGCCGTGTGATCAATTTTTTGTCAAGCCCGGCCAGGTTGATTGCATCCACATCATCTGATTTGATTCCATGGATATATTCCATAGCCAATACCCGTTGGCTAGATTCGGCAAAATATACTTTTGGGATATAAATGGTTTTGTCATCTTTGAATTGTTCGGCCATCCGTTCCATGTTGGATGCTTCAATGGTGTAGTCCAGTTCTTTCCCCAGAGTTTTGGCAAATTCTTCAACAATTTTTACCGGTTTGAAAAAAGCAGCTTCCTCAATATTATTTTCCATTATGGAAGCTATGTGAAGCATAATTTCTAGATCTGTTTCAATGATTTTCTGAATACCGGGTCTCTGGATCTTTACGGCAATCTGATCATTGTTGTTGATCTGTGCCTTATGTACCTGACCTATGGAAGCACTGGCAAAAGGGTTTTCTTCTATTGATTTAAAAATTTTGTCATAGGGCCTGCCAAATTCAGATGAAATAATTGCTTTTACATGTTCAAATCCAAAGGGCGGGACATGATCCTGCAGTTGTGCAAGTTCATTTAAAAGGTCAACGGGAATAAGGTCGGGTCTGGAGGAAAGAACCTGGCCCATCTTGATAAAGGTGGGCCCGAGTTCTTCAAATACCATTCTGATTCGCTGGTTTTTAGAAAGTTTTTCAACTTTTTCGTGGCTTTTAACAAAGGGGATAAGCTTGCGGCCGGATTCAATGTAATGGTCAATATGCATTGAATCAATGATATTTCCAAAACCATATTTTAAAATGATGCCAATGATTTGCTGATACCGTCTCAGATGCCGGTATCGTTTGCTCACCCTGCCAATATTTTTAATACTCAGCATAAAAAGTCCTGGGTTCTCTTATGCTTAATCAGACAATTTTTTTGTCAGATCATCAATCCTCTTGTTAAGATCTGTTATATCTGACTTTGATGGCAGGTCCAGCTTTAAAAGTATCTTTTCTATGGTTCCTTCAATTTTTTTATCAAATCCGGTTTTAGCATCTTCATATTTTTGCTGACAATCGTCGATAAATTCTTTTGCTTCATCCTGGTTCATTTTTGATTTTTCAGCAAATTCTTTGGCCAGGTCTTCAATTTCATTTTTGGATCTTAAGGCCAGTCCAACGCCTGTTAAAATGCCTTTTTTCAGATAGTCAAACATGTTTGTTCCGCCTCTTAAAAAATAGTTTATTTTGAACCAAAAGATACGTCCAGAATATCCTCCACACTGGAGTCGCCTTCGGCGATAGCATCCATCTTACCATAACTTGATGGAAGAAGGGTATTAATAAAAAATTTTGCAGATTCAATTTGGCCTGCATAAAAGGCGGCATCCTTGTTTTTTACAGCCTTGGCTGCAACAGCGTCCTTATCCAGGCTGCCGACTTTCTTAGCAAGTTTAGGTGCGGCCACAGATGCTCTCCACAGATGCATCCATGCAAAGGTGACATCCCCGGTTACTTCAAGGAAAGGATGGGCAAAAGTATATGCATTGAACACTTTTTTAGATCTGGTTCTTAGTCTGATTTGTTGGGCCAGGGTTTCAAGCCTTGTTACTGCATGGTTAACTTTTTCAACCAAATCTTCAATGCCTATAATTCCTTTGGCATTTTCAATGGTTTCTTTCATCCTATCAATAAAATATTGAAAGCTCTCTCCATTATTCATTGAAAGTTTTCTGCCGATAAGATCCATGGCCTGGATACCATTGGTGCCTTCATAAATCATACAAATCCTTGAATCTCTCATCAGCTGCTCAACAGGGAATTCACTAACATAGCCGTAGCCGCCATAGACCTGTACCCCATGGGAACAGACTTCCAGGGACCTGTCTGTGATATAACCTTTAACCAGGGGCGTTAAAACTTCAATCAGGTAACTGGTATCTGTTTTGAGTTGTTCATCAGTTGTTGTGTGGACAATATCAGAGCATTTGCCATAATAATAGATCAAAGATCTCATGCCTTCTGTATAGACTTTCATGTTCAAAAGCTGTCGTTTAACATCTGGATGCTGGATAATGGGAACACTTTTTGCCTCAGGATCCTTTCCAGCCAGAAGGTGTCTTCCCTGAATCCTGTTTCTGGCATAATCAAGAGCATACATATAAGAAGCAGATGCCACTGCAAATCCCTGCATTCCAATGAAGGCACGGGCTTCATTCATCATCTGGAACATTTCCGGCATTCCTTTGTTTTCTTCACCCAGAAGGGTGCCGATACATTCGCCTTTTTCTCCAAGGGAAAGAGAGGCTGTGGCATTCCCGTGAATTCCCATTTTATGTTCCAGGCCTGTACATACGATATTATTGAAATCCCCCAGACTGCCGTCTTCATTGATATTGTATTTAGGAGCCAGGAAAAGGGAAATCCCCTTAGTCCCTGCAGGTGCTCCCTCAATTCTTGCCAGTACCGGGTGAATGATATTTTCGCAAAGGTCGTGTTCTCCGGCAGAGATAAAAATTTTAGACCCTTGAATGGAATAGGTTCCATCTTCTTTTTTTGTTGCAGTGGTGGTGAGTGCTCCTACATCAGATCCAGCTTCTGATTCAGTTAAGAGCATGGTTCCGCCCCAAATGCCGGCAAACATTTTTTTCATGTAAAGCTTTTTTTGTTCGTTATTACCAAAGGCTTCCACCAACTTTGCCGCACCGTGTGTCATGCCGTAGTACAGCATAAATGCAGAATTTGCTCCCACCATGTATTCAAGGGCAGCACATCCTATAAGTTTTGGCATTCCCTGACCGCCAACTTCAGGGTCATCACACATGGCCAGCCATTCTCCCTCACAATATAAATTCCAGGCCCGTTTAAAAGATTCTGGAACAATAACCTTTCCATTTGTAAGTTTGCATCCGATTTCATCTCCGTCCTTAAACGTGGGAAGTATTTCTTTTATAGCCAGGTTCCTGGCTTCGGAAACAATCAAATCAATTGTCTTTTTATTGAATTCTTCAAATAATTCATGTTCAACCATTCCGATCTGCTCGTGCAAGACAAAATCAACATCCCGTCTGTCAGCGATAAGTTGTGCCATACAATAATTCCCCTTTAAATATGATTATTTTTCTATTGTTTTAAAAACTCACAGTATTTTCCTAAGCAAAACAAACAAGGTTGTCAACCTGTGAGAATGAAAAAAATTTATAATTTGCTCAAAGTACTAAAAAATTCTATTATTGAGTGGACGAAGAATTTATGTTGTGATACAGGAGAATAATGGATATTAAATGTTGGGGTTCAAGAGGATCAATACCTGTGTCAGGTGATCAATACTCCAAATATGGAGGAGATACGACCTGTCTTGAGATTACTGCAAAATCAGGAGAAACGATTATTATCGATGCTGGGACAGGCATCCGCCGTCTGGGTAAGTCCTTAATTGAAAGACAGATCACCCAGTATTATCTTCTTTTTACACACGCCCATTGGGATCATATCCATGGGTTTGCTTTTTTTAGACCGTTGCTTTTCAATCGAGTAAAAATAATAATTCAGGACCGAAAATTTAAAAACATCGATACTCAGGATGTTTTAAAAAAAGTTATGAAACTGCCATTTTTCCCAATCGGTTTAGGGGATCTGGAAGCAGATATCAAATTTGATACGACATTGAATGGTAAATTTAACATCGGGTCTATCAATATAGAAACCATTCCAACCAGCCATACCGGTGGCGGCCTGGGGTATAAATTCACTGAAGAAGGGAAATCCTTTGTGTTTTTAACTGATAATGAGCTGGGGTTTGATCATCCCGAAGGTGTTGGATTTGATGCATACCTGGATTTTTCACGAAATGCGGATCTCTTGTTTCATGATGGAGAATACACCAATGCAGAATATAAACTAAAAAATAATTGGGGCCATTCTTCTATTCAGGATGTTTTGGATCTTGGAATCAAAGCCAATGTTAAAAAACTTGGGCTGTTCCATTTAAATCAGGATAGAACCGATGAACAGATGGACAGAATTATCTCTGAGTGCCGGGCAGATCTGAAAAAGAAAAATTTAACTCTTGAGTGTTTTGCTGTTCCCTGCAATATGGAAATTCATCTTTAACGATAAAACTTATTTAAACCATCTCCATGAAATATCCATCCACTAAGGAACTGGAATTAAATAAGTTGCCTATAATTAGCAGATGTTTTTGTCGTATTCAAGGCTCGAGGAGGAAGCATAACGAGCTATGTGCCCAACGAGGAACGCAGAAGACGGCGGAAAAAGCAATAATTATGGATAAGTTATTTAATGTACGTTCCTAAGACTACTTTTATAAAGACTGTCAGGGTCATGCTGTCCTGGAAAATGCTGGTCATGTTTTTTTTCGGATTTTCCTCGGGTTTCCCCTATTATATTATCAAGGATGTATTAAAATTCTGGATGATGGATGCCAATGTAGATATTGCCAAAATCGGCCTGTTTGCGTTAGTAGGCATGCCCTATACACTAAAATTTGTATGGTCACCTATGATGGATGGCATTGTTCCCCCATTCCTTGGTCGCAGGAGGGGATGGATACTTATGGCCCAAATTGGCCTGATGATCACCATTGCCTTGCTGGGGCAATTTGATCCGGAACAATCCCTTGTATGGATAGCGGTGTTTGCTCTTTGTCTCAATTTTTTCGGAGCAAGCCAGGATATTGCTCTGGATGCTTTCCGCCGGGAATACCTTACCAGTAATGAACTTGGATTTGGCACTGGAATATGGATGAATGCATGGCGTCTTGGCACCTTTGTCTCTGTTGGACTTTCTGTCCTTGCTGATTTTAATTTTACATGGCAGACAATTTTTTTAATGCTAACGGCTGTCATGGGTGTGGGGGTCCTCACAACACTTTTGGTTCCTGAGCCTGTGGTTGAGGAGCGCTTGCCTGTAAATATTAAAGAAGTGATTTTTGAACCCTTTGTTGAATTTTTTCAAAGACATTACGCACTTCTGATTTTATTGTTCATTTTGCTGTATAAGATAGGGGATAATATGGCAAGTGCCATGACAATCCCTTATATTGTTCAAATGGGATTTACCAAGGCACAGTATTTTATCATTGTAAAAGGGGTTGGCATGCTTGGGCTTTTTGGCGGCGTTCTTGTTGGGGGCTCTATCATGATTCGTCTGGGTATAGCAAAGTCTCTGTATATTTTTGGAATTCTCCAGGCGATTTCAACGGCATTTTTTGCCGTCTTGAATCATATTGATCATGGATCTTATTTCTGGACTGAACACAGTCAGGCATTGTTGGGGGGTATTGTTGCATTTGAATTTTTTGCTACAGGTCTTGGGCAGGCAGCATATGCAACCTATATGGCAATTCAGACCAATAAACGGTTTACTGCAACACAATATGCCCTGTTGACCAGTTTTATGGGGGTTCCTGGTGTCTTTGCCGCAGCATTGACAGGTTATATGTCCAAATACCTGGGATGGAATGTCTTTTACTATTTGTGTGCCCTTATCGCAATTCCGGGAATACTTTTATTGTTTAAAATTGCACCCTGGAACTCAAGCAATGAAGATTTGGAACAAGGACGCTAGAAAAGGACAGATATTCTCGAATAATTCAAATATCATTTCCTATGCCGGCTATTTCAATACACCTAAATTTGTGCGGAACAAAAAAAATATAAATTATTAGATTCTATTATAATTGGATATTCTATCCAAACCTATAATTCCTGAACCTATATTTTGTAGTATCTGACTCAAGCCTATAATTCCTATACTTTTGTATAGTCTCTCCACCTGGAATTGGAAATAGTGCTTGACAAAAAAAGTACTTTTCTTTACTTAAGGGTTTGAAAATAGCAGAAGTATAGGTTTATTCGATTAACCATACCGCTTTATTTGGGAAGTGAAGGACTTAGCATTATTGTGCAACTATTTTGCACTGATATAAAAAAACTGACAGGAATAATTCCCTGGTCAGAGAAAGCTTATTGCAGAATACCGGTTTTGGGTCTTGATGAGCATCAGACTGATGTTTCTCAGGACAAAAGAAAAACCGGTTTTTTTATATATTCTTGCAAGTCATTGATTCATCACTGTCTTGTCAAAGCGGAAATTGATATAAAAGCCTGATAAATTGGAAAAATTCAATTGCCAGGTTTTTTTTGCACAGATAGCTGTCGATTTTTGGGAAAATTAAAGATCAGGCAGCGTTTGTAGCTTTAATGTGTAAAGCTATTATAAAAAGGTTAGGAGGTTAAAAATAATGACCCAAAATTCAACAACAAAGAAAGATCTTGCAGGTTCTGTCATGGTTCTTGGCGGCGGAATTGCGGGAATGCAGTCTGCCATAGATTTAGCCAATTCAGGGTATTATGTGTATCTGGTTGAAAAATCATACGCAATCGGCGGTATGATGGCAAGATTAGACAAGACATTCCCGACAAATGACTGCACCATGTGAGTGATCTCACCCAAACTGGTCGAGGTCGGCCGGCATCTGAATATCGAATTATTGACAAATACGGAACTTCTTGAGGTTGAGGGAGAAGAGGGAAATTTTACCGCAAAGGTGAGGGAAAATCCAAGGTTTGTTGATTTATTAAAATGTACCTCATGCGGGGAGTGCACCAAGGTTTGCCCGGTGGATGTACCAAGCGAACACAACGAGAGCATGGCACCGCGGAAAGCTATTTTCAAGCAATATGAACAAGCCATACCCGGTGGATATGGGATTTCTAAAAGAGGAACTGCACCGTGTAAGGCCACCTGCCCAGCTCATGTGAGCATCCAGGGGTTTATTGCCTTGATGAACCAGGGGAAATATGCTGAAGCCTTAAAATTGTTTAAAGATGAACATCCTTTCCCAGGCTCCTGCGGTCGAGTCTGCCACCATCCCTGTGAGGCGGCATGTACCAGAGGGGATGCTGATGAACCGCTCGCCATCCAGTATCTTCACCGGTATTTGGCAGAACTGGATTTTGAAGGGGATGACCCATATATCCCTAAGGTTGAAGAAAAAAGGGATGAGAAGATTGCCATTGTGGGGTCTGGTCCAGCCGGGCTGACCACAGCTTATTATATGGCGCAAAAGGGATATTCGGTTACTGTATTTGAAAAACTGCCGGTCAAAGGCGGTATGATGACCGTAGGTATTCCAGAGTACAGGCTGCCCAAAGCAGAACTGGCAAAAGAGATTGAGGTGATTGAAAAATTGGGCGTTGATATTCAAACCTCGGTTGAGTTTGGCAAGGATGTTACCCTTGAAAGTCTTAAAAAAGACGGATACAGTGCGCTGTTCATGGCAACCGGGCTCCATGGTTCCAGAGGATTAGGCGTAAAGGGAGAAGATCTTGATGGCGTTATTAAAGGCGTTGACCTCTTAAGAGATGCCGCCCTTGGTAAAGCCGAAGAACTGACAGGAAAGAAGGTAATGGTTATCGGCGGTGGTAATGTGGCCGTTGACGTTGCCCTGACCGCCAGAAGACTCGGTTCCACGGAAGTTACAATGGTCTGCCTTGAAAAGCGGGATGAAATGCCGGCCTGGGATTATGAAATTGAAGAGGCTATTGAAGAAAAAGTCAACATCGTCAATAGTCTGGGTCCCATAAGATTTTTAGGTACAAACGGGAAAGCCGATGAAGTTGAATTTCAGGAATGTACCTCCGTATTTGATGAAAACGGGAGATTCAGTCCCCAGTATGATGATTGCAAACTTACCTCCTATGAAGCTGACACAGTGATTGTGGCCATCGGCCAGATGGGGGAACTTGAATTTGCTGATAAAGAAGGTATTGCCTTAACTCCGCCCGGCGGGCTTGAGGCAGATCCTGTTACCTTGCAGACGCCCATTGACTGGGTTTTTGCCGGTGGAGATGCATATTATGGCCCCAAATCCGTTGTGGATGCCATTGCCAGTGGAAAGACCGCTGCAGAAAGTATGCACCGGTTTATTAATGGCCAGGATTTAAATGAAGGCCGTGAAAAATCCTGGGATTTTGAAAAGCCGGAAATGATTGATGTTCAGAAACTTTTGCGGCCAAAGCCTGTAAAAATAGGTATTGATGAAAGAGAAGGCAATTTTAAGGAAGTGACCTTGAATCTTGCCAAGGAAGCCATTGACAAAGAGGCTGCCCGTTGTCTTTCCTGTGGTATTTGTTCAGAATGCTACCAGTGCGTAGATGTTTGTCTTGCTGGAGCTGTTAACCATGATGAGCAGGTAAGGGTAAGAGATTTGAACGTGGGGTCAGTTATTCTGACCACGGGTGCCACAACCTATGATCCGTCAGTTCTCGATGATACTTATATGTACAAAAGATCAAAAAATGTTCTGACGTCTCTTGAATTTGAAAGAATTTTAAGTGCCGGCGGCCCGACCATGGGGCATCTTGTCCGGCCATCAGATGAAAAAGAACCGAAAAAAATAGCCTGGCTCCAATGTATAGGATCAAGGGATACCAACAGGTGCGGCAATGGATATTGTTCATCTGTCTGCTGTATGTATGCTATAAAAGATGCCATGATTGCCAAAGAGCATTCAGAACTTGATTTGGATGCAGCCATATTTAATATGGATATGCGGACCTTTGGCAAGGATTATGAAAAGTACTATAACAGGGCAAAAGACCAGGAAGGGGTAAGGTTTGTAAAATCCAGAATACATTCTGTGATTGAAGAACCCGGAACAGACAATTTGATTCTCAATTATGCCGATGAAGAAGGTAAGATGTGCCAGGAAGTCTTTGACATGGTCATATTGTCCGTGGGTCTTGTCATTCCAAAGGAGAGTGTGGCACTTGCCAACAGGATCGGTGTTGAGCTGGATAAGTATAATTTCGTCAAAACTACAAGATTCAATCCCCTACAGACATCCCGGCCAGGGGTGTATGTCTCGGGTTCTTTCCAGGGCCCCAAAGATATTCCTTCCTCAGTGATGGAAGCAAGCGGTGCAGCTGCTGCAGCCGGAATAAAACTGGCCGGTGCGCGTCATACCAGCACTAAAACCGTTGCCAAACCTGAAGAAAGAGATGTCCTAGGCGAAGAACCGAGAATCGGGGTTTTTGTCTGCAAATGCGGTATTAACATTGCCGGGGTGATTGATGTTGAGGATGTTGCCAATTATACCAAAACACTACCCAATGTAGTTTATACAGGCGAGAACTTGTTTACCTGTTCCCAGGATACCCAGGTTTCCATTAAAGACCTTATTGATGAGCATAGGCTTAACCGTGTCGTAGTTGCATCATGTACTCCTAAAACTCATGAAGGTATATTCATGGATACCTTGGAAGATGCCGGTTTGAATAAATATTTGTTTGAAATGGCCAATATTCGAAATCAGGATTCCTGGATGCATTTTCATGAACCTGAAAAAGCCACCACAAAAGCCAAGGATCTGATTCGAATGGCTGTGGCAAGGGTGGCAACTTTAGGACCGCTGCATGACAAACGGATCTCAG
>Ga0307988_1000294_pt1 | contig 37191 bp, 39 predicted proteins | sample EllFjometagen183_FD_203166 | JGI IMG/M metagenome (GOLD analysis project Ga0307988, IMG submission 203166) | Marine microbial communities from Ellis Fjord, Antarctic Ocean - #183 | ecosystem: Environmental > Aquatic > Marine > Unclassified | place: Southern Ocean | collected 2014-10-08 | reverse complement strand
AACTCATTCCGGTGCTTGATAAGTTTGCAGATGCGTTTGAGGTGTCAACACATTACGTTGGTAAAAAGCTTGATGTGATTGCAAATACTGTTAGAACAATCAGAAAGAGTACAGATAAGCCGGTTTATATGAAAATTAGTCCGCATATTCCAGAACCAATTGAATTTGCAAAAGCTGTAAGAGATGCAGGAGCCACCGGGGTTGCTGCAATTAATTCTCTGGGCCCGACTATGAATATTGATATAGCATCAAGGACTGTTAATTATGGTGGAGAAAGCGGTTTTTCATGGACTTCAGGTCCTGTTATTAAAAATCTTGCACTGGCGATAGTTTATACAATAAAATCTGCACTTCCTGATTTTACTGTTATAGGTGTTGGAGGTATCAAAAGCGCAGATGATGTAATAGAATTTTTACTAGCCGGAGCAAGTGGTGTTCAGATGCTTTCCGGAGCATTGCTAAAAGGCAAAACACTATACTCGAAAATTATAAAAGACCTTCCAGCTGCGCTTGGTAGATATGGTTTTGATTCAATTGAACAAATTAAAAATACTCCACTTAAAATAAAAACAGGATATGTTCCTAAAGTACCAGTGCTTGATGAAGATAAATGTACTCACTGTAGATTGTGTGAAAAAGTATGTCCGTATTTTGCAATTAGCTATGATGGAATAATACGGTTTGATAAAGATAAATGCTTTGGCTGTGGCCTATGTATAACGAAGTGTCCCGTAGGGGCATTGGATTGAAAGGAGGGCCAGGATGCCTAATATAAGTAAATCCATTCCAAAACAGGATACAGCGGAAAAAACTTCCGGCGAAGCACTTTATATCGGTGATATTAAGTTTGACGGTATGCTTCATGCCAAAACGCTTAGGTCCACTGAAACGAGGGCTTTAATAAAGGAAATAAAAATCCCTGAACTTCCGGATGGTTATCACATTATTGATTATAAAGATATTCCAGGTGATAATTATGTAAAAATTATTTTCGAGGACATGCCTGTTTTTGCAGAAAAAACTGTAAATTATTTCGGTGAACCAATTTTGCTTGTTGTTGGTGAAGATAAACAGGTGATACTGGATATTGTTGATTCGATAGAAGTAAAATACGAAACACTTGAACCCCATTACAAATACACTAAAAGTGTTATTAATTATGAATATGAAAAGGGGAATGCAGACAAAGCTTTTATTAATGCTGTCAAAACAATCAACGGTGAGTATACAACAGGATATCAAGAACATATTTATCTTGAACCACAGGGCGTAATAGGCTTGTATGAAGAAAACAAAATTACAATTCTGGGATCTATGCAATGTCCATACTATATAAAAAATGCAGTTATGCAGGTGCTTAATGATGATGGAAACGGAGTCCGTGTGCAGCAGGCAACGACAGGTGGGGCCTTTGGTGGAAAAGAAGAATTCCCTTCACTTATGGCGTGTCAGGTTGCGGTAGCAGCAGCAAAATTAAAAAGGCCGATTAGCCTTATATACGAGCGTACAGAAGATATAATTGCGACTACAAAGAGGCATCCTTCAACAATAAAATTTTCTGCAGCCATTGGTCCACATTTCACAGTAGATGCTATAAGAGCGCATGTGTCCCTCGATAGTGGTGCATATATTGGGCTTTCGGGAGTTGTCCTTCAAAGAGCAATGATAGCCGCAAGCGGAGTTTATACAATTGATAATCTTTCAATATCCGGAGATGTTTATGAAACAAACTCAGTGCCTAATGGTGCATTTAGAGGGTTTGGTGCTCCGCAGATGCTTTTTGCAATTGAAATGTTTATGGAACACATTGCCAAAGAATTGAAGCAGCCTCCATTTGAATTTAAGCTAAAGTATGTGGCGAAAAAAGGAGATGCAACATCAACCGGAGGTCAGTTCCGAGATTCCATATTATTAAAAGATATGATTCATAAAGTTTGGGATGTTTCTGATTATCAAAGAAAAACAACAGAATTTTCACAGCCGGGGTCCAATAAGGGAATTGGGATGTCGCTGTTTCTGCATGGATGCGGATTCACAGGAAGCGGAGAGCAAAAGCACATAAAAGCCGTTGTAAGGCTCAGAAAAAATGAAGATGACACAGTCACTGTTCTTGCAGCAAATACAGAGATGGGTCAGGGTGCGGCGACAACACTAAGGAAAATAGCTGCAGGAATCTTGGGAATACCCATAGAACAAGTTATTTATAATTTGCCGGATACTGATCTGGTTCCGGATTCAGGGCCTACGGTGGCATCAAGAACAATTATGATAGTTGGTGGCCTGATTGCCAGAGCTGCCAAGGAATTGAAGGAAAAGTGGGAACCAGGGGTTGAAATAATTGTTGAAGAAAGATATAAGCAACCTAATTTTATTAAATGGGATGAGGACACACTTCATGGCGATGCATATCCGGCATACTCATGGGGCGTTGCAGTATGCGAAGTTGAAGTAGATCCTGTCACTTTTAGAGTTGACCTTAAGGATTTGTGGTCGGCATATGACATTGGTAAAGCTATAGATGAGAGGATTGTCATTGGGCAGGTTGAAGGTGGCCTACTTCAAGGAATTGCTTATGGAATGCTTGAAGTTATGGACTGCAAAGAAGGAATAATACAACAAAAAAATGTTACAGATTATATTATTCCGACAGCCGCTGACAGTATAAATATGTACACATATATAATGGATAATCCATATCCGCTGGGTCCATATGGAGCAAAAGGAGCAGGAGAATTACCACTGGTAGGCGGAGCACCTGCTGTGGCGATGGCTATTGAAAATGCTATAGGGAAAAAAATAACTAAAATACCGGTTACTCCGGAATACATAATGGAGTTGATGAAAAATGACTGAAATAAAATTTAAACTCAACAATAAAAATGTTCGCATCGAAAAAGATCTCACAATGCGTCTACTCGACGTTCTAAGAGATGATTATGGATTGATTGGAGTGAAAGAGGGTTGCGGCGAGGGTGAATGCGGAGCTTGTTCGGTTTTAGTTAACGGTGAGGTAGTGAGTTCATGTTTAATGCCTCTTGGTAATGCAGCTGGTAAAAATATTGTAACTATTGAGGGATTTAAAAAAACGAAAAGATATAAGGTCCTGCATAAGGCTTATGAAGATGAAGGCGCTGTACAGTGTGGATATTGTATACCAGGCATGATTCTTGCATCTGAATCGCTTTTAAATAAAAATCCTCATCCAACAGAAGAAGAAATAAGAGACGGATTGTCCGGTAATCTATGCAGGTGCACTGGTTATAACATGATAGTTAAAGCTGTTCAGCGGGCTTCGAAAAGAGGTGAAGGTCTATGGTAAATTCATATATTCCTGAAAATTATAAAAAAGCGTTGGAATTGCTTGCAAATAATAATTTAACTATTTTGGCAGGTGGTACAGACTTAATGGTAAAAACAAGGAAGTGGTCTGGTCTAGCGCCGGGATTTAACGGAGATATTTTATTTGTATCACAGCTGGAAGAACTTGATTTTATTCGAAGAGAAAAAGGTAAAATTATTATTGGAGCGACCACTACTTTAGAGAAACTGCTGCATGATGAAAATACTCCTAAATTATTAAAAATGGCAATAACTCAAATGGCTTCTCCTGGAATCAGGCATACAGCGACGCTAGTAGGTAATGTGGGGAATGCTTCTCCTGCCGGAGATTCACTTCCTGTTTTATATGTTTTAAATGCAAAGATAGTGCTTGAGAGCATTGTAGCAAAAAGGATTCTGTCTATTGATGAGTTTATTCTCGGACCTGGGTCAAAGGATATGAAAAGCGATGAAATGATACGTGAAATAATTATAGATGATGTTGAATTTGACTTTGTAATGTATGAAAAAGCAGGTGGCAGGAAAAGTGATGCTATATCAAAAGTTTCTTTTGCGGGAGCTTTTACATCGTTACATGGAATGGTTCACGATATGCGGATTGCCTTTGGAGCCGTTGGCCCAACAATAGTAAGAATGAAGGAATATGAGGCTCGTTTCAATGAAACCCAAGTATGGGATTTGCTTCGGATGATTGATATTGTTAAGGATCTTTATGATCCTAGGATACAACCGATAAACGACCAGAGATCCACTGCGGAGTATAGAAAGACATGTGCATTAAATATATTGGGCAAATTCCTGGCTGAAGCTGAAACAAGTGCAAAAAAAGGAGATAATCATTGATTGGTGAAAAGATAAGACGCAGAAGAAATGAAATAAATATGAGTATGAAAGTGCTTGCAGAAAAAACAGGACTCACTGCGGGCTTTATAAGCCAGGTTGAACGTGAACTTACAGAGCCATCTATTACATCTCTTAGAAAAATTTCAAAGGCACTCGGAGTTGCAGTTTTTTACTTCTTTACAGAAGAGAAAAGCCCGGGAATTATTGTTAAAAAGAATGACAGACAGAGCCGGAATTTTCCAAAATCACATTTAAAGTATGAGCTTCTTTCGCCGGATTTAAACAGACAGATGGAAATGTTTATGGCAATTCTTGAACCTGGGGCTAAAACATGTGATGAACCGCTTTCTCATAACGGTGAAGAGGTAACACATGTTCTTGAAGGAACAATGTGGATAAAAATAGGTGAAGATGAATATACTCTTGAAGCCGGAGATACGATTTACTATATATCAAGTATCCCTCATCGAATAATAAACACGGGAAAAGATATGCTGAGATTTATATCAACAATCACCCCGCCGGCATTTTAGAGGTTAGAAAACTTTGAAGAGATATTTTACTTGAACATTTGGAGGAAATTTATGAACACTATACAACTGGCAAAAGTAGCACGGGGAGACAAAAAGGCTGATTTGGTATTAAAAAATTGTACTATTGTTAATGTTTTTAGTCATAGAATTGAAAACGGAGATATTGCAGTCGCAGATGGAGTAATAGCGGGAATAGGAGAGTATTCAGGTAGAAAGGAAATAGATCTAAAGGGAGCTTTAGTTTGTCCCGGGTTTATTGACGGGCATGTTCACATAGAATCTTCGATGTTAACTCCACCGCAATTTGCAAAATCGGTTATACCTAAGGGTACTACCACTGTAATTGCAGATCCACATGAAATTGCAAATGTAAGTGGGATAGATGGAATTGAATTCATGCTTGATAGTAGTGAAAATCTACCGCTTGATGTTTTTATAATGCTCCCGTCATGTGTACCTTCTACAGAGTATGAAAACTCCGGGGCGGTTCTTACTGCAGAGGATCTTAAACCATTAATGTCACGGGATCGTGTTTTGGGTTTAGGCGAAGTTATGAACTATCCGGGTGTTATTGGTGGAAATAAAAAAGTTCATGCAAAGATAGCTATTGCTGACGGACGCAGAATTGATGGTCATGCACCTGGAGTAAAAGGAAAAGAGTTGAATGCATATGTGGTTTCCGGAGTTAAAACGGATCATGAATGTACGGTTGTTGAGGAAATGGCTGAAAAAATTAGCAGGGGTATGTATGTAATAATCAGAGAAGGCTCAGCAACACGTAATCTTGATACTCTTATAAAAGGAGTAACCAAGGACAATGTAAGAAGAGTTTTATTTTGCACAGACGACAAACATCCTAAAAACATAAAAAATGAAGGTCATATTAACTACAATGTAAAATCCGCAATTGGCCATGGTATAGATCCAATAGATGCTATCATTATGGCTACATTGAATACAGCAGAGTGCTATGGATTAAAAGATAGAGGAGCTATTGCACCTGGGTATATTGCTGATTTGTTAGTGCTTGATAATCTAAACGATATATCAGTAATGCAGGTCTATAAAAGAGGGAAATTGGTTGCTGAAAATGATGAAGCTAAATTCGGAGCACGGACTGTTGCAGACGAACGGGTGCTGAAAACTGTTGTGCTTAACGATAATATGAAAATCGACCTTAATATGAGGCTGAAATCTGATGTGGTAAAAGTAATTCAGATTATGGAAGATAATATAATTACTAAGAAAGTTATAAGAAAAGTAGATGTTGAAGACGGGTACTATAAGAATAATTCAAAGCTGGATATTCTAAAATTGGCTGTTATTGAACGACATAAAAAAACAGGAAACATTGGGATTGGTCTTGTTGAGGGTTATGGTCTTAAGAACGGAGCCATTGCACTTACAATTGCCCACGATTCACATAATATAATTGTAATAGGTGATAATGACAGAGATATGCTTTGTGCTGTTTCGGAGTTGCAGAGATGTGATGGCGGAATGACAATATGCAGCGGTGGAAAAATCATGGGAACGCTAATCCTTGAAGTCGGCGGGCTGATGACAGATTCTCCCATAGAGGAAGTTGAAGCCACCATTGACGAAATGGTGCAAATTGCAGTTAATATGGGTATTAATAAAGGGCTCGATCCATTCATGACACTTTCATTCCTTGCACTTCCGGTTATACCCGAACTCAAGCTAACAGACCGCGGTCTTTTTGATGTCGGAAAGTTTGGGTTTGTCGGAACAGAAGAATAATAAATAGTAAATCATACTTCAAAATGCCCAGACATATCGAAGGGTTGAGAAGACATATGATATATGATAAAATTTAGTGGCACTAAATATGTTTAGTAGCACTAAAAAGAAATAAAGACAGGATCGGTGGCCGTATGGCACACATAAAAGGCTATGAGTGTACAATATGTAATTCGCAGTATGAGGGGAATGATATTCTTCATACCTGTCCAAAGTGTGGCCAAAAAGGCATTCTGGAGATAATTTACGATTATAAAAAAATAAAGCAATCACTATCGAAAGCATACCTTGCCAATTGTATGGACTATTCTATATGGCGTTACAGCAGCCTGATATCCATAGATCCGGGGAGAAGAAACAAATATCTTCATGTCGGCAGTACTCCTTTATATAAAGCACGTCGGCTTGATGAAATGATGGGTTTTAAAAAACTTTATATAAAAGATGAAGGACTGAATCCAACAGCGTCTTTAAAAGACCGCGCTTCAATAGTTGCGGTGGCGGATGCATATAATCTTAAAGCTAATACAATTTGTTGTAGTTCAACTGGTAATGCAGCATCATCTTTGGCTGGTAATGCGGCGAGAGTGGGCATTAATACAGTTATATTTGTTCCTAAAAGAGCACCAATTGGCAAACTGTCTCAGCTATTGATTTTCGGAGCGAAAGTTGTAGTTGTTAAAGGTAGCTATAATGATGCATTTGAAATGTCACAAAAGGCAATTGAAAAATGGGGTTGGTATAATCGAAATGCAGCTATTAATCCTCATCTGGTAGAAGGAAAAAAGACAGTGGCTCTTAGCATGGCAGAACAAATGAATTGGAACTTGCCTGACTGGGTTGTTGTATCTGTTGGAGATGGGTGCACTATAGCAGGAGTTTATAAAGGGTTTTATGACTTGGTTCAGCTGGGAATCACTGATAGAATACCTAAGCTTCTTGGTGTGCAGTCGGATGGTTGTTGTCCTTTTGTTAATGCATATATAAAAAATAAATCATTAGAACCCGCTGAGGAAAATACTATTGCAGACAGCATTTCAGTCGGAATCCCCAGAAATCCTGTTAAGGCTATGCGGGCTGTAAAGAATTCAGGTGGGTCATGGATAGCAGTATCAGACCATAATATATTAAAAGCGATGAAAGTACTTGGAAGCAGCGAGGGGGTTTTCACTGAACCGGCTGGGGCTGCAAGTTTAGCAGGTGCTGAAGAAGCTCTAAAGATAGGGATTATTAAAGCCGAAGAAACTGTATGTATAATAGCAACCGGTAATGGACTAAAAGACACAAAAAATGCCATGGAGGCAGCCGGAAAACCAATATATATTGAACCGGATATTAATGAACTTATAAAAGTAATAGGGTAATAACCCTTTAAATAGGAGGAAAAAAAATGAACGGTATACCATTCGGACCAACATATGACGAAATGCTGGAACGGGATCTTATTGATCCTGAAATAAAAAAACGGGCAGAAGAGGCCCAAAGTGATGAACTCAATCAATTGAATCTTTTCAATATAACCTGGAAAGATACAGATAATAATGTGAGAAAAGTCATTTTGCCACCGGAATTAACAGGAATTGATGCTAATATTGTGGTGCTTCTTGGCAAATATTTTCCATCAGGTTCTCATAAAGTAGGACCTGCTTATTCAACACTGATTGAGGGTTGCGTTGACGGAACAATATTACCAGGTGAACATACCATACTTGGACCGTCTACAGGTAATTTTGGAATCGGAGTTTCCTATATATGTAACCTTATGGGATACAAAGCTATTGTAATAATGCCCGATAATATGAGCAAAGAACGTTATGAACGTATTAAAAGGTATGGTGCAGAACTAGACCTTACACCAGGCACAGAATCTGATGTAATACTGACCTTGCAAAGAACCTATGAGTTGGCTAAAGATCCGTCAAAAAGATCATTAGCACAGTTTGAGCTGTTGCCTAATTATCGTTTTCACAGGCATGTTACCGGTAATTCCGCAATTGAAGCGGTTAATGGAATCGGGAACGGAAGAATTGCTTGTTTCGCATGTGCACCTGGCTCTGCTGGTACTATTGCCGCTGGAGATCAGATAAAAAAAGCCTTTCCTGAAGTTAAGATTGCTGCCCTTGAACCTTACGAGTGCTCTACCCTTACAAACGGAGGCAGGGGACAGCACCGGATAGAAGGAATCGGGGACAAAATGTGCACATTGATTCACAATGTACTTAATACAGATTTTGTTGTGTTAATAAAAGATGATGATTGTGTGCGAGGATTAAAAGTAATTCACGATGGTGCGGATATTCTTGCTGAATCGGGAATTGATATGGAAACTGCTTTATCGATGAAGGATATGTTCGGAGTGTCCGGCATATGCAATATACTCGGATCAATAAAAATGGCAAAATACCTACATTTAGGCCCCGGTGATAATGTAGTAACAGTAGCTACAGATGGATTTGACAGATATGAATCAGTTCTTGAAAATTTAGAAGAGCGCTATCTCGAAACGGAAGATTTTGTTATGCGACGTTGGAAAAAAGATGTTTTTGACGATGCGGATGAAAGCAATGTAATAGATTTCCGTCAATCTGATAAAAAGGAACAACTTTTCAATCAAAAAGAAAAGGACTGGCTTCCATTTGGATATACAAAAGAATATATGGATTTAATGAAAAATCAAGACTTTTGGGATGCTGAATATGCCAAGGTCGAATACTATGACGAAAAAATCAGGGAAATGAGGAAACAGAATGATGACTGATTTTAAAACAATACTTGAAAAAGCAGAATCATATAAAGCTGAAATGTCTGCATTTCTACGCGACATGATTCGCCTGCCAAGTGAAAGCTGTAATGAAAAAGAAGTTGTGCTCAGAATAAAAGAGGAAATGGAAAAAGTCGGTTTTGATAAAATTGAAATTGATCCCATGGGCAATATTCTTGGATACATTGGACATGGCAGTCACCTGATAGCTATGGATGCCCACATTGATACAGTTGGTGTAGGAGAACGAGCTCTTTGGGAATATGATCCTTTAGAAGGGTTTGAAGACGATGAAATAATTATTGGCAGGGGTGCCAGTGACCAAGAGGGTGGAATGGCATCAATGGTATATGCCGGTAAAATAATAAAAGACCTAGGGATTGAAGATGACTACACTTTACTGGTAACCGGTACGGTTCAGGAGGAAGACTGTGATGGTCTTTGCTGGCAGTACATAATTGAAAAAGACAAAATACGACCTGAGTTTGTGGTTATAACCGAACCGACATCGCTTAATATTTACAGAGGACACAGAGGCAGAATGGAAATAAAAGTTTCTACCCATGGTGTCAGCTGTCATGGATCTGCACCGGAACGTGGTGACAATGCTATATACAAAATGGCACCGATTATAAATGAACTAAAAGAATTACATGGTAATTTAAAGCATGACGCCTTTCTTGGTAAAGGCAGCCTTACAGTATCAGAAATATTCTTTAGTTCACCATCACGGTGTGCAGTTGCAGACGGGTGTTCAATTTCCGTGGACCGAAGGCTGACTGCAGGGGAAACTTATGAAGATGCTTTAAATGAAATAAGAAACTTAGAATCGGTTAAAACAGTTGGCGCCACTGTGGAAATGTATAATTACAATCGACCAGCATATACCGGTCTTGTCTATCCTACTAAGAGTTATTTTCCGACTTGGGTTCTTGAAGAAAAGCATCCTGCATGTAAAGCTCTTGTAGAAACCTATAAAGGATTATTTAATAAGAAGCCACTTGTTGATAAATGGACATTTTCAACAAATGCAGTTTCAATAATGGGCAGGTTCGGAATACCTTGTGTAGGATTTGGTCCTGGTCATGAAGATCAGGCCCACGCTCCTAATGAAAGAACCTGGAAAGATGAATTAGTAAAAGCCGCTGCTATGTACGCAGCAATCCCATCCGTCTACCTGGAAAAATAGCGGAGGGATGATTTCCTAAAAGCGTATTTTGGTGGGGGAACAATGTTCCAAAATAGATGATTTTAGATAATAGAGGAGGATGATTATGAAGACAGAATTTAAGGGAAAACATTTTATATCACTGCAGGACTGGACAAAGGAAGAATTGGATACACTGCTGGAAGTGTCATATGACTTAAAGAAGAAATTCGCTATGGGGATTCCAACACCGTATCTTCCATATAAAACTATGTTTTTGATGTTTTTTGAACAATCAACAAGAACCAGAAACTCAATGGAAGCGGGAATAGCTCAAATGGGAGGGCACGGTAACTTCTTAGACGTAAGTACAATGCAAATATCCCATGGTGAGTCAGCAAAAGACACAGCAATTATATTATCAAGATATGGTCACGGGATTGCATGCAGAAATTGCGTATGGGAAACAGGCAACGAGTATCTTAGAAGTATGGCTGAACATGCAACTGTACCGGTTATGAGCCTGCAATGTGATTTGTATCACCCCATGCAGGGAATAGCGGATCTTATGACTATTCAGGAAAAAACTGAAACAACTAGGAATCTGAAAGTTTCCATAATCTGGGCATATGCAACAAGTCATAAAAAACCAATTTCAGTACCGCTGACACAAGCACTCTTATTTCCGCGTTATGGGATGGATGTAACTCTTGCATATCCTGAGGGATATGATCTTCCTGAATGGGCAATTAACCAGGCAAGGGAAAATGCTGAAAAAAATAACGGTAAATTTAAAATTACCCATAACATGGAAGAAGCTTATAAAGATGCAGATGTAGTTATTCCTAAAAACTGGGGTAGCTGGGTTAATAATCAGAGCACGGCGGTTGTTGATGATTTACTTGAATCATATAAAAGCTGGAAGTGTACAGAAGAAATGATGTCTCTTGCAGCAAAAAATGTTATGTACATGCATGCATTACCTGCAGACAGAGGGAATGAAGTTGAGGATTCCGTAATCGATGGTCCTCATTCAATAGTTTATGACGAAGCTGAAAATAGGATCCACACAGCAAAAGCTGTAATGATGCTCACAATGGGTGGAAAATAAAAAACAAGGGGACTGATATGGGAAAACTTGCAGTTATTGCCATAGGCGGAAACTCTCTTATAAAAGACAAACAGCACATGCAGGTCAATGACCAGTACGATGCCATTTGCGAAACCGTAAAATACATTACAGATATTATTGAAGAAGGCTATGAGGTTGTTATAACCCATGGTAATGGCCCTCAGGTTGGATTTGTCATGCGCCGTTCTGAGATTGCAGAAGAAGTTGAGCATATGCATCCGGTTCCGCTAGTAAGCTGTGACGCAGATACACAGGGTGCACTTGGCTATCAGATTCAACAAGCGCTTCATAATGAGTTTGCCAAAAGAGGTATAAATAAAAATGCTGTTACTATAGTTACCCAGGTTGAGGTGGACGAAAATGATCAGGCCTTTGCTAATCCGGCGAAGCCAATTGGATCATTTTATGATGATGAGCAAGTAAAAAGGCTTAGAATAGACCATCCGGATTGGGTGATGAATATGGATGCTGGAAGGGGATACCGACGGGTTGTGCCTTCGCCGATGCCGAAACGAATAATTGAGATAGATGCTATTGAAAAACTTGTTAACTCAGGCTTCACAGTAATAGCTGTTGGAGGAGGAGGCATTCCGGTAGTTGTTGATGAAAATAATAAGTTCAAAGGAGTTAATGCTGTTATTGATAAAGACCATGCATCAAGTATGCTGGCAACAAAGCTTGGAGCAGATGTTTTCATTATTTCAACAGCAGTTGAAAATGTGTGTATCAATTTTGGAAAACCCAATGAGGAAGCCCTCGGAATAACAGATATAAAAAGAATAAGCAAGCTTAGAGAACAAAACCATTTTGCACCGGGAAGTATGCTTCCCAAAATAGAAGCAGCTGTAACTTATCTGAAAAACGGCGGAGAAAAAGCAATTATAACCTCTCCTGAAAATCTTCTTAAAGCAATTCGGGGAGAAGCCGGAACTACAATAACAAAGTAAAAAAATATTACCATTTTCCTTAATGCAGGCAGTATCACCAGATACTACCTGCTTTTTGCCGTAATTCATAATTATTCATAAAACAAAACTCAAGATATCCACATAGTTATCAACCGCTTATACACAATTAAATAATTAAAAATAGTTGCTTTTGGGGGCTTTTGCACAGTTTCCATAATAGTTGTTAACAAGGAGGTGTTGAAAAAAAATACAAATAATGTAAATTGGTGTTGATATAAATGGTAAAATATGTTAATCTTGCAATGACAATAAATACCATATGAGGTGCAAGATCATTAAAAAGCTAAACGAGAGATACAATTACATACAGCAGCTAAGTGAGAAAAAGGGAGTTCATGTATTTCTTGGATACGATGAAGTTACCGGCTCAAAAGTCATAATAAAAGAAATTTCAAAAAATCACAGTAAAAAGGAGAACGACTACAGTATACTTCGAAGGTTAAGACATCCCGGGCTTCCCATAGTATGTGATGCATTTGAATTAAATGGATTAATGTATATTGTAATTGAATATATTGAGGGTAAAAACTTACGCGAATTTATTGGAGCTAAGGGATGTTTGAGCGAAGAAGATGCTTTGAAAATTATAGGTGATTTGCTGGAAGTATTGGATTACATGCAATCAATAAAACCGAAACCAATGATCCACGGTGATATAAAACCAGAGAATATAGTAATCAACGATGGACACTCTGCCTTAATAGATTTTGGATCAGTTGATTCTAGTGATGCTTCCTCAGGATTCTGTGCTCCGGAACGCTTTGCAGGTATACCAAAGTCTATTGAAGCTGATATATATTCTGTGGGAGAAATTCTCTATTTCCTTATAACAGGTGATATTAAAAAAGTTTATAGTCGCAAAAAACCTACAGATATGAACAATGATGTATATAAAATAATTGATAAAAGTACCCGTAAAATACCGGCAGATAGATATCACAGACCTTCTGACATGGCTTCTGAAGTACACCGGATTCAACAACTCCGCAAATCAGGAGTCAATGATGAGAATGGTATAAAAATAATATGTATTCCGGGATGTCCGGAAGCAGCATGTGAAATGGCTTATGCAATAAGCAGCATTAAAGGTAATGTGCTAATTGTAGACCTTGATATGCTTTCTCCATCAGTTCATACAATACTCGGGGTAGATAAATTCGGATATTGCCTTCAGGATTTTCTTTCAGGGAATCCATCTGAGTTAAAATCCAGATGCGTTACTATAAAAAAGAGCAGTTTACAAATGCTCCCATGCAGAGTAGATTACGAGAATTTTGAAAATGCAGATGATGATTGCATTACTGGTATTATTTCAGGCACAACCGGGTATTTTGATACCATTGTTATATCATGCAGTGGATTTCCATATGATAAATATTTCATGGATTCATTAATTTACAGCGATATAACAATTTTCCCAATTGTTAAGGGTGTTCTTGATATAAGGAAATACAATTCTATGACCAGGTTTTTATGTGACAGGCAAAATCTGCCTGAAGATAAAATATTTTTCATGGGCATTGATATTTTTAATGAAAATATAAGCAACTCCATTGCCGCAGGAGCAGTCGAAACATCGTGGATTGGAAGCATTCCTAACAGCCTATGGCGAACAAGCTTATATTCTTCAGGGAAATCATATATTTTTTCCATGAAGAAAAAAGTATTTTCGCGTTATATACGAGTTTTGAACAAAACGGGGGTGCTTAACTGATGCCATTGGTAAAGACTTTATATGAACCGATTGAGAAAAACGATAAAAAGCGAAGCGGTATTATGGTGCCTATAGAGAAGCTGGTAATGATGCTTTCGGAGAAGATTATAATCGAAAATCCAGATTATATTATTAAGGCATATGCAAATGATAATGACAAAGAAAATCTTAAGAATAAAATAATCGAAATTCTTGATTCGGGCGGATACTATCATTCAGGTGGAAGAAAGGAATTAATTAATAGAATTTTTGATTTCATGTTTGGATACGGTGCTCTTCAAAAATACATAGATAATGGAGACATAAGCGATATAGATGGAACATCATACAATGAATTTTCAATAACAAAAAACGGTATCCGTCAGGAAATAGAAATTAATTTTGGGGATGAAAAAACATTTGATACATATTGCAGACTGGTTGCCGTAAGAAGCGGTGGATTTCTAAATGATGATGACACACATTGCAGAACGACGGATCTTAAAAGAAAATTAAGAATAAATGTATCAATTCCACCAAGGAATATATCAGGTCCGGCTATAAGCATAAGAAAGCATAGAAACCATGCATACACATACGAAGAGCTTGAACAACTGGGTATGCTAGATGAAAATTCTAGAAGAATTTTGGAAACAGCTGCACCAACAGAGAAAAGCATCCTTTTTTGTGGTAAAGGTGCTGCCGGAAAGACAACTATTTTAAGGACATTTATAAATAGTCTGCCTGAACTTGAGAGGGTTTTAGTTGTTGAATCAGATGCTGAAATTTACCCGGATAAAAAATATACTATTGAGCAAAAGACAAAAAAACCAGGTGAAGGGGGGCGTCCTGTAGACCTTGAAATGCTTATAAAAGATGGCCTTACTATGTCACTTGACACTTACTGTATCGGTGAAATTGTTGGACCAGAAGCTTATTCATTTATAAAAGCATCATGTACAGGTCACCGGATGCTTGGAACTATACACTCTTCCGGTGCGGGAGAAGCACTTGACAGACTGGTTTCCCTCGCTTCAGGTGGAATGACAAATGACTCGATAGAGAGGGTAATGGAGGCTTCAGCAGCCGGTATTAATTTGATTGTATATCTGAAAAAATTTGTTGTGATTTCAATATTCGCAATCAAGGGAATATCCGGGGGGCAACCTGAATATGAATATTTATACGAGAGGAGCACAAAATGATATATTTTCTTATTTATCTAATTTTATTCTTTATAGGTTATATAGTTTTTTATAATATTAAGGTCAAAGATAAAATCCTGGGCTGGAAAAACTCCGGACAAAAACGATTAAGTAAAAAAGGTGCCATTTTTCTCTGTTTTGCTGTTTTTTTGATGACAGCCATTAGTTTTAGTATTTTCATAAAATCTATTATGGCAGCAATTGCTCTGGGGTTATTGCCGGTAATAGGTGTATATTCGCTCATTGATATAACAGAACGATACTGGGAAGACAGAGAGATGAAACAGATAACATTCTTTTTGATGACTATGGCGAAATGGAGCAGCGTTAAAAATGATCTTGTTTATTGTCTTAAGAAAACCAGTGAGAGTAATATGAAAAAACCGCTTGGTACGATGGTTACCACCACACTTGGAAGAATCTACGGAGGTATGACGCCAGGGGCTGCATTTGGATTGCTTGAGGAAGAATCCCGAAGTGAAGATTTTCAATATATGATAAAAAATATAAGATTTGCTGCGGAAAAAGGTGGCAATCTCCAAAAATTATTCAAAAGCATGGAAGAACAGTATTTCAAAATTGATGAAGAATATTTCAAACGCAAAATATCAACACTTAGAGACAGAATAGCAGTTTATGTGACTATATTTATGGTTATTGGAACAGGAATTTGGTTTATAGGTAATAATTCTGTTGCAGGTACATTTTATTTAAGAACCCTGAACGGTAACATGTTGTTGATTGCATTTGTCTTAGTTTTTGGTGCTGGGATTATGGTAATGATGAAAAGGTGAAATTATGATTATTTTTTACGGATTACTTAATTTGATGGCAGCGGTATTTGCATTGAATGCTTATAGTGTTTCAATAACCCGGGGTAAGATAAAAAGACAGCGCGAGTTACCTGGAATAACACAATTGGCTATGAAAATGTCAAAAAAATATGGTATAACTCAAAAATCAGATGTAATTATATACATGATTATGCCATTTACAGGTGTTGTATTGAGCATTGCTGCACTATTATCAGCAAATGTAAGTGCGGCAATTATTTTGCTTTTTACACCCTCAGCCTCGGTTCTATTTTTACTGGTGGCTAGAAAGAAAAAGGCTTCAACTATATTTCAAAAAAACGCATATAAACTTTATAAATATATTTTAAATCAAGCAGCAGCGGGCGTGCGTTCCAGTGACTCAATGAGAAAAATGTATGAAGTTGTAAGTGATAAAAAACTGAGAAGGACACTTAAAGACGCTTGTGCAAAATACTCAGTCTCACTGGACACTGATGTTCTGGCTGGAGAAATTATTGAAAATATAGACACTCCGGAAGCAAGGAGTTTTGCAATGTCAATAAGAGACAAGTTATTTGAGACTCGAGATTCTGATCTAATGGAAAGGCTTGAGCAACTCATGTTCAATAGATATTTCGCTTCAATTCAAAGAGCAACAGACGGGGTTAAGACGCGCTGTTTGATAACAGTGGTGATGCTTTGTTCAGTAATTGTTGTAATGGTTTTGATACCAACATTTTTAGATGTTCAAAATGCTATGAACAGTATTTTTACATAATAAAGGAGGAAATCATGAAAAAGAAAGTTAAGAAAGCAATAGGCTATCTGAGAAACCAAAACGGCTTTGGTCTTTATGAAGTCATTGGTATTGCAGCGGTGCTGATAGTAGCAGCATTTGTTGTAATACCGGGATTTAGATCATTTGCTGAAAATGTTATGGGTAAGATGAATACTTGGGTTAATAACAGCATTTACGGACAGCTGTTCCCGGCAAGCTGATGGCTGAACGGGCGGTGGTGACCACTGTTATTCTACTGATTGTGTTAAGTGTATGCTTATATATGATGGAGAGTTTTATTCCGATTGGTAAAAACCTAGACTTCAGAGATGTATGCAGGGGATACCTAATGAAAATGGAATATTGTTCCGGACTTAATGAATCTGCTTGTCTGTCTCTTGGGTCAGAACTCGAAAGCATTGGATTTGAGGATGTGGAGGTTAGCGCACCGGCATCTGCTAAGGCCGGAACAGTAATGACTCTAAATGTTTCAGTTATTTTAAAAAGATATAGTATTGCAGGTGTTTTTAAACGTAAGATCAAGGAGTATGAGATGTTTTACAGTAGAAAGGCAGTAGCCAGGAAAGTGGTGAACAGATGATAAAAAACAACAGGGGTTTTGGCATTGTAGACAGTATTCTGTTGTGCGGCTTTTTGGTTTTTCTGGTCATCCCCGCCTTTTCGGTTATTACAGAAAAAGTCTATTTGAAGTATTCTGTGCATAAGATAAATGAACTAGCAGACACTGCAATAATGTCTTCGGTATTTTGTATTGATACAATGAAATTTTCCGGAGGCGAGTTGGTTTTTAATAGTGAGTCCGAACTTGAAAACAATGTGTTTGTTTTGCTAAAAATGAATTCATTCGAAAATATGGAAATTATGGAATTTGATATGTCGATACATAAAAAAGGAGAAACTTGTCCCAGTGGTTGTACGTCTGAATTTGATTTTGTACATCTGCTGATGAAAGTTTCACTAGAAAGGTATGGTTCAAAGAACCCGGTGAAGTTCTGGATACACAGAGATCTAGAATTTCCTTATGATAGGTAAATTATGAAAAAAAGTGTATATATTATATTGGCGGTAGTTATTGCGGCTGGACTTACAGTGGCTCAGGCTTTAATTGCAGGGTCCATTTTAAAAAGGAACGATATGGAAGTATGTGCCGCAGTGAATGAAATTAAGGTTGGCAATATTATTTATGAAAATGATATTGAAACAATTAAAATTTATAAGGGGAACTATAATAGTCGGCTTATGTCCGCGGTGGCCTCTGAAATAACAGGGAAAACAGCATCACATACTATTCTTCCCGGGAACATTATATGTCTTGGAGATATTGTTAGTGAAATTGGGGAAGTTGAGGAAACAGGGTTTGTTGCTCTTGAGGTAAACGGAGAAAATTTCAATGCCGGCAATCTGGAAAAGGGTGATTTTATAGACCTATACATGATGCCGGATTTAACTGAAGTTGAAGAAGGATATATCATATGGTTGAATAGTATTTTTGCACAAAGTGGTATAAAATTTATCCCCGGTAAGCAACCCGGAGTGCTTATAGAAAATGTTTTGATAGATTATATAGATACTGCAACCGGACAGGCAGCTAAATATGTGAGTATCAGAGTACCACGCCCTCTTGATGAAGCAATAGCTTTTCTAGAACAAATCAGTGTTTATGAATTCATTGGGCGATGAGGTGATATAATAAACAAAAACGGAGAGCTGCAATGCTTAAGGATAATGAACAACTAGATGATCTGCAGATCAAAGGTCTTGAAATCATACAGAGTAAGAATAAATTCAAATTTGGCACTGATGCTGTGCTCTTGTCGGATTATGCGAAGATAAAATCCGGCGGTAGGTGTATTGATTTGGGGACAGGAACCGGAATAATCCCACTTTTAATATCAGCAAAGAGTGATGCAACTGAGATTATAGGTCTTGATATCCAAAAAGACTTATGCGAAATGGCAATGCGAAGTGTGGAGCATAATAAACTGACAGATAGAATAAAAATCGTATGTGGTGATATAAAAAATATTAGGGGATTGTTTGGGAAAGAAACATTTGAAAATGTTGTATCAAACCCGCCTTATATGAAAAATGGTTCGGGATTTCAAAGTGAGGATGAAAGTATAGCCATGTCCCGGCATGAAACTATGTGCAATATTGAAGACATTGCTAAAGCTGCAGAATATTTGTTGAAAGATAAAGGAATGCTGTCTATGATTCACAGGCCCAACAGACTAGTAGATGTGCTAAGTGTTTTAAGAGAACATTCACTGGAACCAAAAAGCATTAGGTTCGTACATCCTTATGCAGGGAAAGCACCGAATCTGTTTCTGTTAAATGCACAAAAAAATACCCAGCCGTTTTTGAAAGTAGAAGATCCACTTGTGATGAGACGGGATGACGGGCAATATACAGATGAGATAAATGATATCTATGGGATGGAAAGGGAATAGCCATGCTTTATCTGGTAGCAACACCAATAGGTAATTTAAAAGACATTTCGCACCGGGCTCTTGAGGTTCTCGGGGAATGTGATATTGTGGCATGTGAAGATACACGTCGAACAATCAAGTTGCTAAATGCTTATAATATAAAGAAAAAACTTATCAGTTATTACAGGCACAACGAAAGAGAAGAGGGAGAACATCTTTTACAGCTGGCTCGTGAAGGAAATGAAATATGTTTGGTTTCTGATGCCGGCTGTCCCGGGATTTCTGATCCTGGGGAGTATCTTGTGAAATTGTTTTATGAGAATCAAATGGATGTAAGCGTAATTCCCGGACCTAATGCGGCTCTTTCTGCATTGGTTCTTTCAGGACTTAATACTGAAAAATTTGTATTTGAAGGTTTTCTTCCAAGTACAGCAAAAAGACGAGTCGAAAGGTTAAAGGAGATGAATTGTGAAGAGCGTACTATGATTTTTTACGAAGCTCCACATAGAATTCATAAGTGTTTAACTGATATGACGAAAGTTTTCGGTGAAAAAAGAAAAGCAGCAGCTGTAAAGGAAATTACCAAAGTATATGAAAGAGTATTTAGGGGAACAGTTAAGGAACTGGCCATTGAATTTGAAGGCAAAGAACCAAAGGGAGAATTTGTTATTATTGTTGAAGGTGGCGACGGTCCTGTTCAGGAAATTCCCGAGAAATCAATTGAAGAAGCATATGCTGAACTCATTACCGGGGGTACTGATAGAAAAGAAGCTCTGCGAATAATCGCAAAGCAATATAATATATCCCGAAGAGACGTCTATTCAAAAATTAACATAGAATAATTAAACCATAGTATCAATGCAATTTTTACATACAACTTTTTGTTTATATTCCGATGTTCCCTCAGTAGAACCGCAAAATACGCAGGACGGTTGGTGTTTTCTTATTACAATGCTGTTGTCTTCCATGAACATTTCTACGGCATCTCTGTCGCCTATGCCTAAAGATCTTCTTAATTCAATAGGTACAACGATTCTTCCCAGTTCATCGACTTTTCTCACTATTCCGGTCGCTTTCATAATCGCTACCCCCTAATTATTACAATATTTGGTGATTAGATTTTATCACTTGGGATAATGTCAGTCAATAAGGTTGGAAGAACATAATGTAGATTCTGCATTTTCAAATCAAAAATTGTATAACTGAGAACCCATACATATTATTTTCAGCACATTGCATGTATATTGTCACTATTGTAGAATTGTGTCATGGGAGGGGTTATATGATCAACATTCAAAACGTTACAAAAACCTATGGAAGTGGGATTAAAGCTGTAGATGGAATCTCACTTGATATTAATAATGGAGAGATATTCGGTTTTTTAGGGCCAAATGGAGCAGGAAAAACAACAACAATAAAAATGATTACCGGAATACTGCCGACTGATGAAGGGGATATCATAGTAGATGGTCACAGCATTACCAATGAGTCTATACTAGCAAAAATGAGTATTGGCTATGTGTCTGATGATCCGAATGTATTCGAACGTCTGAAGGGTCTTGAATATTTGAATTTCATGGCGGATATTTACAGGGTTCCTGCTGAAGGAAGAAAAGAAAAGATTCTTACCCTTGCAGATGAATTCGAGATGACAAGTGCCCTGAATGATAAAATTCAAAGCTATTCACATGGAATGCGTCAGAAAATTGTGGTTATAGGGGTTTTACTTCACGATCCTAATGTATGGATTCTGGATGAGCCTCTTTCAGGACTTGATCCTAAATCTTCTTTCAAATTGAAAGAAATTATGAGAAATCATGCCGATAAAGGCAATACAGTTATGTTTTCTACGCATGTACTGGAAGTAGCTGAAAAAGTCTGCGATAGGATTGCAGTTATAAATAAAGGGAAAATTCTATTTGTCGGTACACTTGAAGAGATGAAATCTACAATGGCTAAGGATACCAGCCTTGAAAAGATGTTCCTGGAGATGACTGACGATGAGTAATATTTTTTCAATTGTAAAAATAAGCCTTATGACCGCCGTTAGAGGCCAAGTGGGTAAAAAGCGAAAAATAAAGTCATGGATGATTGGACTTTTGATGCTTATTTGGCTTGGGCCCATGGTGTTTTCCTTTTCTACAATTATCAAAGTTATGTATGAACTGTTTGATTCTTTCGGACAGGGGGATGCACTAATATCCATTGGTCTTTTGGTTGCCTCAATGGTGGTATTTATGTTCGGGATTTTTTACACCATAGGTTCATATTATATGGCAAAAGATATTCCAACATACCTATACATGCCGGTAAAATCATGGGAACTGACATCGGCACGTTTCATGATTGTACTGCTTTATGAATATTTAACAATGCTAATCTTTTTCCTGCCTATAATTATAGGATATGGAATTGCTGCTGGCATGGGAGTTTTATATTACATAGTATCTCTTGTTGTATTTATATTACTTCCGATCTTACCTCTAGCATTGGCATCAATAATTGTTATGGGAATAATGAGCTTTGCTAAACATGCAATGAACAAAGACCGGTTTACAATGATAGCAAGCCTGGTTGGGCTTGGAATTGGAATAGGTTTTAATATTGGTTTTCAGGGACTTGCAAGAAGTGCAGATAATCAGGAGGGGCTGCAGGAACTTATAATGACGGGCAGGATATCTATGGCTGAAAATATAGCTAGGTATTTTCCCGGACTTAATAATGCGGCAAAAGCTCTCATAGATGGTAATTTACTTCACTTGCTTATATTTATAGTAATTGCAGCGGCAGGCTTTGCGTTGTTTATGATTGTTGCAAAAGCAATCTACTTCAGAGGTGTTATTGGCATAAACCAACAGGTCTCCAGAAGGGATTTTGATACGGGCAAAAGCAGTGGCTTTGAAGCCGGATCTCCTATTAAAACATACTTAAAAAAAGAGCTTAAACTTATTTTCAGGACACCAATCTTTTTTATGAATCTTGCTATGATAGATTTTCTTATGCCGGTCATGATTTTGGTGCCTATGATTTTAACTGTGGGAGCAGACGAAGTTGTTCAGTTAAAAAAATTGGTTATGGACAGTAACCCTGAAGGTTTATTTGTGACAGCATCATTTATACTCTTTGTATTCATAAGTGCTATGAATGGCATAACAGCTACTACTATTTCCAGAGAAGGCAAACAGTTTCAAATTATGAAATTTATACCCATGTCATATAAATCACAGATGGATGCTAAGTTGCTTTCGGGTTTATTGGTGTCAATGATGGGAATGATAATAACATTACTATTTATCGTGATCTATCTTGGAATCTCGGTTCCGATTGCAATTCTGATGCTTCTTGCTGGGACAAATGCTGTTATTCTCACAAGGATTTCCGGGTTCTTTATTGATGCTTCAAACCCAAAACTTAAATGGGACAACGAAGTACGGGCAGTTAAACAGAATATGAACTTGCTTTTCAACATGCTAGTTGGAATGGGCGCAGGAGGAATTGCAGTTGTTTTCCTTATATTTGTAAGTCAGTCGCTACTTATTAATGCACTTGTCTTCATACTTGTAATGTTTGCAGTAAACTTCGGTCTTTACAAACTGCTGGAAAACCGTTTCCCCAAAATGCTTGCGCGAGTAGAATAGCAATTTGTCCATAGAAACAAATCTACAAAAAAAACGAAAAATGGCCTTAGGGACAGTTTCCGTTTTTTATTTGAAGCAGTTTAAGAGTATAATTTATTTATATTATTAGGGGGAGGTTTTTCATGAAATGGGTTACACGTTCTAGCGTTCATGTTGATAGGTTAGCGTGTCCGTGGTTAATCAAAGGCTTTGTTGATATATATGCAAAAAATAAGCAGAGAATATGAACAAAACTATAGAAAAAATGAAAAAAGCAGGAATCAATTCCAGTATGCTTTCTATGATTATCATGGTGGTGTTTATTGGATTTGGCGAAAAAATGGGAGAGCGCTTCCTGCCTCTGTATATCATGTCCCTGGGTGGAACGGCAGTAGCTGTCGCTTCTTTAAACACCATGGATAATTTGTTGAGTTCCTTATATTCATATCCAGGAGGATGGGTTTCAGACAAGATAGGATATAAAAAAGCGCTGATAGTTTTCACCATAATTGCACTATTTGGTTATCTAATTGTCATATTTATTCCCACCTGGCAGTCTGTATTAGTAGGAGCTTTATTCTTCATCGCATGGACGGCGATTTCTTTGCCTGCTGTCATGAGTATGGTTTCAAAAACTATGCCAAAGAACAAACGTGTCAAAGGCATTACAATTCATTCTTTTGTTCGAAGAATTCCAATGGCACTTGGCCCAATTGCAGGGGGAGCATTAATCGGAGCTTTCGGAGAAGTCACCGGTATGCGTGTAGCCTTTTCAGTAGCTTCTGTACTGGCATTATTCTCAATTGTTTTTGTCGCTAAATTTATGCCGGAGGACAAAAGCATAAAACCAAAATCGCGCGGATTTCGAAAAACAGTTAAAAATTTGAGCGGGCCTCTTAGGGTTCTGCTGATATCTGACATTCTTATACGTTTTGCTGAACAGATACCATATGCTTTTGTAGTAATTTGGGCAGTTACACTTAATGGCTTGACTCCTATAAAATTTGGTGTGTTGACCATGATAGAAATGGTAACAGCTATGTTAATTTATATTCCGGTTGCATATTTAGCAGATAAATATAGAAAGAAACCGTTTATTCTCATAACCTTTATGTTTTTTACACTGTTTCCACTGGTGCTGATTTTTTCAAAATCATTTGGCATGCTAGTTGTGGCCTTTATTATTAGGGGAATGAAAGAATTCGGTGAGCCAACAAGAAAAGCTCTCATAATGGATTTAGCACCTGAAAAAGCAAAAGCAGGAACTTTTGGCGCATATTATCTGGTCAGAGATATTTTTGTTTCTGCTGCAGCATTTGGAGCTGCATTCTTATGGAACATATCTCCGCAGGTGAATTTTGCTGTAGCCTTCGGGTTTGGAGTTATAGGTTGTGTCGTATTTGCTATTTATGGTAAAGACTTTAAGCTTGCCTCTTCTGAAAAAATCAAATTAGAATCATAATAAAGTTTGAATCTCCAACCATCAACCCTGCATTCGACCATTTACCCTAAGGGTTAATGGTCGAATGTGCGTGTGGGGTTGGTTAAATTTTAAAATTTTAAAGTTTTAGTATATTTTCATTGCATATATAATCTTTGCGTGTTATTATATATCATAGTTGTACTAAGAGAAACTTTAGACGACTTTAGATTATAAAGGATTTTATGCATATAATTAGAATAGTATTAAAAATAAAATCTCCATCAACAGATGAAACGGATTTAGATTTTACCGAAAAATCAGATGAGATTATTTCAGCAGTAAACGTGTTTAATGATAAATACCGTGATTGGTCAAAAAGAATTATTGTTACGCAAATAACAAAAAGGGCAATGAATTTATTGTTAGTAATGGAAAAAACAAACATTGCTGAAAATCTATCTGTTAGAGAAATCCGATATTTTATTCAATATCTAAGAAACAATAATGGTTGGAATAACTACACCAGAGAAAAACATAAAATGTTTGAAACCGTAGAATTCACTAGATTAGATAAAGAAGCATCCATAAATTATATGAATAAAGTTATTTCTAATGAGTTTTTGTATCAAGAACAAAAGGAAGATGTTGATTTTTTAAATAATGTAGAAGTTAATAGAATAATGGTAGAAAATCATATTATTGATATGAGTGATGAAGATATGATTACTGTCTTAAATTATTTAATTACAACACAAGATAAAGGTATTAAGTGCAAAGAAAAAATAGCAGATATATCAAGAATAAAAGTAATTTTAAATAAGTGGTTATAAGGAGAATTAAGTGATAAAACTAAAAAGTATTTTTAAATCCTATGATGGCAAGATAAATGTCGTAGACAATTTGGATTTAGAAATAAATAGCGGTGAGCTAGTGGTTCTAGTAGGTGAAAGTGGATGTGGGAAAACAACTACAATGAAAATGATAAACAGACTAATCGAACCGTCTAGTGGAGATATTTTTATAGATGATGAAAACATAAAGATATATGATAAAAACGAATTAAGAAGAAATATTGGTTATGTTATTCAGGATATAGGGTTGTTCCCTCATTTAACAGTAGATAAAAATATAGCAACTGTACCTCTTCTTTCAAAAAAGAATCCTGAGGAAATAAATAAGAAAGTTGCAGAATTACTAGATTTAATTGAATTACCTCATGAAGAATATGCTCATAGATATCCAAGAGAGTTAAGTGGTGGTCAACAGCAAAGGGTAGGAGTTGCAAGAGCGTTAGCAAACGATCCTGATATTATATTAATGGATGAACCCTTCAGTGCACTCGATCCAATTACACGTGAACAATTGCAAAATGAACTGTTAAAATTGCAGGAAGAGTTACATAAGACAATAGTCTTTGTTACACACGATATTGACGAAGCTATAAAGCTAGGAGATAGGATAGCGGTAATGGCTGACGGAAAAATTATTCAGTATGATTCACCTGAAGAAATTTTAAAAAATCCAATAAATGATTTTGTTGAGAATTTTGTTGGTAAAGATCGTCTTTGGAAAACTCCTGATATGTTGAAAGCAGAAGACATAATGAACAAAAAAATGGTTATGGTTAGTCAGAACAGGTCAATAGCACATGGAATCGAATTAATGAAAGATCACAATACAAACTTTATAGTAGTTGTAGATAAAGTATCAGATAATCAAAATAAAATTTTAGGAATTGTTGGAACTAATCGCTTAAGAGGTTTTGAGAATCATAGCATAAAGATGAAGGATATAATGAAATCAGAGTTTATTAAAATTCCTTATGATATGAGTTTGGTTGATGTTTTAAACATAAGAAAAGAACGAAAAGTAACATTCAGTCTGGTTGTTGATAAAAACGAAAGTCTAATAGGTGTCATTAGCAATACAAGTATTCTAAATGTTCTTTCAGAAATAGTACCAGAAAGAGAGGATTATTAATGAAATTAATAGAATATGTTTTAGAAAATTATATGTTTATCTTAGAAAAGACAGGTGAACACGTACAACTTGCAGGCATTGCGGTATTACTTGCGTGTGCTGTAGGTGTGCCTATTGGATTTATGATAACAAACAATAAAAAAGCTGCAAGCATTGTAATAGGTGTTGCAAACACAATTCAAACTATACCATCACTTGCATTGTTTGCTTTTGCCATGTCGATTTTCGGAATCGGAGCAGATAATGCAATTTTTGCACTTTTCTTATATGCTCTATTACCTATTATAAAAAATACATTAATAGGAATACGTAATGTTAACCCAGCTATAAGAGAATCTGCAAGAGGTATGGGAATGAGCAGAAGTCAAATCATGTTCAAGGTTGAAGTCCCACTGGCAATCTCAGTTATTATGGGTGGAGTACGAATAGCTGCAGTTACATGTATCGGTATCGCTACCATTGCAACCTTGATTGGCGCAGGAGGTTTAGGACAGCTGATTTACCAAGGTATTGGCATGATGAATTATGAAATGATATTTGCCGGTGCTATATGTTCTGCATTATTAGCGCTGTTTGCTGACTTCATATTGGGACTAGTGGAAAAGAAATTAACATCAAAGGGTATAGTAAAAGAAGACTTAGTTTAATACTGACAAATAACAACATCTGTTGTTGTAAATAAATGAAAAGAGGAAATAAAATGAAAAAATTATCACTATTGGTTATCGCAATTCTACTAGTAGCATCAATCGCTTTAGTAGGTTGCACGAAAGACGACAAGGTTATTCAAATTGCACATAAGGATTATACAGAACAAAGAATTACAGGTCAAATATTATCTGTTTATTTAGAAAGTAAAGGTTATGAAACCGAGGTTTCTGAATTGTCAGGAACTATGCTTTGCTACACAGCACTAAAAAGCGGTGATGTTGACGTATATGCAGAATTCACAGGTTCTGCATATGCTGCAGTCTTCGATCAAACTGAAATCATAGGCGTTCAAGAAACTTATGATTATGTTAAACAAAGGTGTGAAGAAGAAGACGGAATAACTTGGCTTATACCTCTTGGTTGGAACAATACATATGTTTTCTCAGTTCGTCCAGAAACAGCTGAGGAATATGATTTGACTGATATTTCAAGTCTAGTATCAGTAGCACCCGAGTTGATTATGGGGTGTGATGATGAGTTTTTAATCCGTATGGATGGTCTTCCAGGATTAAAAGAATATTATGAAGGGCTTAAATTTAAGGATGAGATCCCAATGGATCAAGGGTTGACTTATTCTGCACTTATAGATGGAGAACTTGATGTTAATGTATCATATTCCACTGATGGACGAATTGCAAAATTTGGTTTGGTTAACTTAATAGATGACAAAAACTTTTTCCCACCATATTATGTTACACCAATATTGAGAATGGATTATACAGAAGATAATCCAGAAATAGTTAAGGCATTAAATGAACTTGGTGGACACTGGAGCGAATCTGAAATGCAGGCATATAATTTAATGGTAGACGAAGGTGAAAACGCAAGAGATGTTGCAACACTAATGTTACAAGATGCTGGTTTAATCGACTAAATATAATTTAATTCTTATAATTTAAAAGGGTAAACATTATGAAAGTTTACCCTTTTAGTATATGTACATTTATCTTTTATTTAGGATTTAACTTCTTTTTGTAAAATTAAAGTCTTTGCTAATTTCTCTCCTGCTCTTTCAGCTTGTCTAATCGCTATATTATTCTTTTTTGCATCACCTTTTTCAAAAAGCTGAAGAACTTTAACCGTATCAACAACTCTATATCCAAGGGCTTCCAAAGGCAGTTTCATCGCTTCTGCTGTAAAGCCCATATCATATTCATTGTTTTGCTCGCAGATTGCAATTACTGCAGCGTATTTAAATCCGATTGATTCATTTAATGACATCCAGACTGAACGGTCATCTTTGTCAAAAATTTCATAGCAATATAATCTTTCTATAAAGGCTTTCATATCGGATGAAATATTATAAAAATATGTAGGTGAACCCAAAATAATTGCATCCGCTTCAAGTACAAGGGGATAAAGCTTTTTCATATCATCATTGATTATGCATTTATACGTATTTTTACATCCTTCACAGCCGTTACAGCCGTTTATATTGTAATCACCCAAATATTCAATATGAGTTTCTATTTCATTAATTTCTGCTGATTTTAGGGCAGCTTGTACTAAAGTTGCTGTGTTGCCTGTCTTTCTTTTGCTTCCCACTAAACCTAATATTTTCATGAGTACCTCTTGCTAAATTAAACTGTGTTAAAGCTTTTATTATAAAAAGCATTATAACATATTTTTATGAAGCGAAAAAGAAATTCTTATATACCTATATCTGTTATGTGTTGGATAGGCTACACTAATTTGGACAGATTTTTTAAGGTCATATACAATGAATAAGATTAAAATAAGAGACAAATTATGACCGAGACAAATAATCGAAAATCACGAAGAAGTTTTACGGACGAATTTAAGAAGCAGATTGTTCTGCTGGAAGCAAACGAAAAACGAAAATGTGACATTACCAGGGAATACCACCTAGCACCATCTTTGCTGGACAGGTGGAAAAAACAGGCCAAAACCACTGGTTCCTTCAAGGAAAAAGACAACAGGACTCCAGAAGAACAGGAACTGATAGAACTCAGGAAACGTAACAGGCAGCTTGAAATGGAAAATGACATTTTAAAGCAAGCGGCTCATTATTTTTGCTAAAGCAAAAACGCCTTCGGTGTCGGTATCTTCCGGTATCTACTGATATTAGGACAAAAGTAATTGTAATCAGGAATAACTCTCACAAATACTCAATAGGGGGTGCGGACAAAAACTTGGACTCTAAATGAGACAGGAGGATGTCCGTATGTATTCAAGAGAAAAAAGAATGAAAGCGATTAAACTGTACATCAAGTATGATAAAGGTACAGCTGATGTAATCCGTGAGCTTGGTTATCCGAATCCCAAATCGTTACGTGCATGGTTTAAGGTATATCTAAAAGAGCAAGAGACAGGAGTGGAGGTGCGGACGTTTTCTTGGACTAATTATACAGCCATTCCAAGGCTAATCCTATACTCCATGGGACTCATCGCCCCTAGTGAAATCTTTATTCTTTTTTCATTATACCAGTATAAATACTCATTTAGAATATTAATGAACTCGTCGATACTAACATCCTTCCAATCTCTATAATAGAACATCTCATTATTGATTCGCCCAAACAATCCTTCGCATGCTGCGTTATCCTGTGGACAGGCCTTTGCTGACATGGATTGTTTTAATCCATATGCTTCAATGCGATTAAGCCAGCCTTTCCACCCGTAATGAGCACCTCGATCACTGCTATACCGAATTCGGCATAGCACGGATTATACCGAAGAAAAAACTATGCCGAAGTTTTATTCTGATCATTGCTATTGCTTATGATGTTGTATTTTCTTCGGCATAGTATTATCACCTAATCCAGAGAGTAAATGATTTTTCTTATATTCTCTCTCTTCCATATATTATCGCTATCACTAAACATTGGAGCTGCTTTATTCATTGCTTCACTCATCATTTCAAGTGTTGCAATGGCATAGAAGCCGGATGTTGTCGTTGTAAAAGACTTTAAATACTCGAATCACTACTTGATAGTTGAGAACAATGGATTCCTTATAACCTGCTTTCTGTAGCGCTTCTATTAGCAAAGCACAAATAGTATCAATCTTCATCTTGAAGTATTTCCTTTATATTTGGTACTTCAATTATAAAATACTATACCGAAGAAAAGGTGATGATGCTAGCAACAATAACGGAAATTGAAGTTTTTCGGCATAGTTTTTTCTTCGGCATAATCCGAATGTATTATCGGATATTCATTTGGTTTAAGTGTGTTAATTGCACAATCAAACATGCTGTTTACCAAATCTGCATTGGGGATGGTTCCTATGCTCCAGCTCGGAATTAATCCGCCAAAGCAATTAACTATTGGTGATAAGTATATCTTACCTGCTGGTATTCTAAACTCTGTTATGTCTGTAAGCCACTTTTCATTAGGAGAGTCAGCTTTAAAATCTCTTTCAAGCAGATTGTCTGCTGACGGATTAATTTCGCCTTGATATGAACTAAATTTCCTTTTTGTTTTCCCTACAAAAATCAAATTCTGTTCTGACATTAATCTTCTTACAACCTTTTCAGATACATATTTGCCTGATCTTTTCAGTAGTGCATGAATTCGTCTGTATCCATATCGCTGGTTGTTTTCTTTGAATAACCCGGTTATTTGACTTCGTAGTTCTGAATACTTATCTGGTTCCCGGAATCGCTTATGATGATAGAAATAGCTGCTACGAGCTATACAAAGGGCATCAATCAATTTTTCAAGGGGGTATTTACTTCTAAGGGCATCAACTAGTTTTGCGCTTTCTTTATTTGTCAGAATTTTTTTGTCGATGCCCTGGTCTTTTTTTATTATATCAACGGACCCCTCCAGTATTGCTTTTTCTAACTTTAATCTTTCAACCTGTTGCTCTAGTGAGGTTGCTTCTTTTTTTAGCTTCTCCACTTTATCATCTATTGGTTTATTGTTGTTCTTCATCAGATTCGTTTTAAACTCCTTACCAAGAATATTGTCCTTCCATCTGTACAATATTTCACGTCTGACATTGTGTTTATCCGCAATGCTTTGTGCACTGCTATTCCTTGTGCATAGATCAAGAACAGCTTCTTTTTTCTTGTCATGGTTGTATTGTATACCTGCAGTATGCTTTCCTCGAGACCATGATGAAAGTTCTTCCAACCAATTCCTGAGTGTTAGCCTTGATGGATAGCCAAGCATGCATACAGCTCGTGGGAAAGAGGCTCGAATGAAAATGCAAACACACTGATTCGCCGATTCATTCCAAAAGGTTCTGATATAGGGAAATACACTGATGAAATGATAGAACGAATTCAGCATTGGATAAACAATTATCCCAAAAAAATATTCAATTACAAAAGCACAAATGATATACTACTGGAGTCTGGAGCAGTAATAGGAGCGACAGAACAAGCATTTTCTTGACACTGTTAGCGGTAGAATATACAATAATCTTCAGTATGTGTTATGAAACTATAAATTTAATATCATATGAACATTGAAAAATAAATAAGGAGGTGTCGCAATGCCAAACATAGGTCCATTATTTGGATTATTAATTGGTGCTGCTTTACTGATACTGGTTTCCATCGGATCTTTTCTGATAGGTGGGGCAATGGTGAAGAAACGGACTGAGAAAAAAGTCGGAGACGCTAAAACCCAGGTGCAGAAAATCCTTGCTGAAGGCGAAAAAAATGCTGAAGCAAAGAAACGCGAGATTCTGATTGAAGCTAAAGAAGAAATTCACAAAAGTAAAGTAGATTTAGAAAAAGATTTAAAAGAAAGACGCAACGATATATTGCGTATGGAAAAACGAATTCTCCAGAAAGAAGAAAGCATAGAGAAAAAACTGGATTCACTGGAGCAAAAAGAAGAGAACTTAATCAAAAAAGTTAAGAAAATTGAAGAAAAAGAGAAAGAGGCCGCAGACCTGCTGCAAAGGCAGTTGGAAAAACTTGAGACAATTTCCGGATTATCTATAGAGGAAGCAAAGAACTATATGCTTAGTCTTCTCGAAGATGAAATGAAACATGAAAAGGTTGTTGTTATCAGGGAATATGAACAAAAAATAAAAGAAGAAGCTGAACAGCTTTCCCAGACAATAGTAGCGACAGCGATACAGAAATGTGCGCCTGACTATGTAGCCGAGTCCACCGTGTCGGTGGTTGCTCTACCTAATGATGAAATGAAGGGTAGAATAATCGGTAGGGAAGGTCGTAATATAAGAACTCTTGAAACCATGACGGGAATTGACATCATCATAGATGATACACCCGAAGCAGTTGTGCTTTCTGGGTTTGATCCTGTAAGAAGGGAAATCGCCAGAATTGCATTGGAAAAACTCATTCAGGATGGAAGAATACATCCGGCCAGGATTGAGGAAATGGTTAACAAAGCACGGAAGGAAGTTGATAACACCATCAAAAAGACCGGTGATCAAGCCGCTTTTGATGCAGGTGTATTCGGACTTCACCCAGAACTTATAAAACTCATTGGCCGTCTCAGATATAGAACGAGTTATGGTCAGAACATACTTAAGCATTCACTTGAGGTTGCTTCTCTTGCAGCGGTAATGGCTGCAGAACTGGGAGTTGATATCAAAACAGCAAAACGTGCTGGGCTTTTACATGACATAGGAAAAGCGGTTGACTTTGAAATGGAAGGTTCCCATATAACTATCGGCGGAGATATTGCAAAGAAATACAAAGAAAATGATACAATAATCAACGCAATTATGGCACATCATGGTGATGTAGAACCAACAGGGGTAATATCAGTACTTATACAGGCAGCTGATGCAATATCAGCAGCACGACCTGGTGCCAGAAGAGAAGCTCTCGAAGCATATGTTAAGAGGATTCAAAAACTTGAAGAAATAGCGGATTCATTCGACGGAATCGAAAAATCCTATGCTGTTCAAGCGGGTAGAGAAATACGTATAATGGTAAAACCCGATGAGCTTTCCGATGACGACATAGTTTTGAAGTGCAGGGAGATTGTCAAGAAAATAGAAGATGAACTTGACTATCCGGGCCAGATAAAGGTAAATGTCATCAGAGAAACAAGAGTAGTTGACTTTGCAAAATAATAAAAAGAAAACGCGGTTTTTCCGCGTTTTTCTTTTCGTTGCCGAATTATCCGACGGATAACCCGGTAAATTTGACAGGTTGTCCGTCGGATAATTTGTTAGGAGATAAAGAATTTGACAAAGATATCAAACGGATGCTTTGTCAGGAGATAATATGAGACTGGTTTTTATTGGTGATGTTTGTTATAAACTGGGGCGAAAGTTCTTAACCGAACGGCTTAAAGATATTCTTAAAGAATACGAAGCCGAATTTTGTATTGTAAATGGCGAGAACTCTGCGGGTGGCAAAGGAATTAATCAGGTAATTGCCAAGGAAATATTTGCAGCTGGTGCAGATGTTATAACTACTGGTAATCACATCTGGGGTAAGAAGGAAGTCTTTAATTTTATTGATAGTGAAAAGCGTGTTCTAAGGCCGTTAAATTATCATAAAAGTAATCCCGGAAGAGGCCATATAATAATTGAGAAAAATGGCTCAAAACTGGCGGTTGTAAACTTAAGTGGTAGGGTCTATATGGATTTATGCAATTGTCCTTTTGAAGCTATGGAAGAAATACTTCCTGAAATAAAAAAAGAAACAAAAGCTGTTTTAGTGGATTTTCATGCTGAAGCAACAAGTGAAAAAGCTGCTTTTGCCTGGAATTTTGACGGACGCATAAGTACTGTCATAGGAACACATACACATGTGCAGACTGCTGATGAAAGGATTCTTCCTTTTGGTACAGGATTTATTTCAGATGCAGGGATGACAGGTCCATATGAAGGAATCATCGGTGCAGACAGAGAAGTTATTATAAACAAATTCACCACAGGGCTTCCCGGATTCTTTACACAGCAAAAAGGTCTAAGCCAGATAAATGGTCTCGCCGTTGAAATTGATGAAACTACAGGAAAGTGTACAAAAATAGAGAGAATTTATGAAATTGAAAACTGATACATTTAATTGTAAATCATTATACTGGTTTATTATCACAATTGTGATGATAGCAGCAGATAGGATAACAAAATACTATATATCATCGACAATGGAAATAGGTGAAAAAACCAGCGTAATTGATAACTTTTTCTATGTCTCGCATCACACAAACAAAGGTGCGGCATGGGGTATGTTCCATAATACAAATATGACTCTGGTTTTAGGAATTATGAGTGTTGTTGTATCAATAGTTATGATATTTATATACTTTCGATTTGACAAGTGGCCGATTCATCTTTCTTTGGCAATGATTATAAGTGGTGCATTGGGAAATGCATACGGCAGAATACTTTACGGAGAAGTAACTGATTTCTTAGATATATATATCTTTGGTTATGATTTTCCGATTTTCAATGTAGCAGATATGATGGTTACACTAGGCACTATTGTGCTTATAGTATATATATTGTTTTTCTACAAAGAACCTGTAAATGAAGTGATACCTAAAGAAATAACAGAAGATGTGTCTGAACAAGGCGCTTTTAGGGATAATAATGAGTAATAAAACAACAATAATAAGTGATAGAGATGGAATAAGGATTGATGTATATCTTCCGGAAGTTATGGAGAATATGTCGCGTTCATACGTCCAGAAACTCATTTCTGAAGGTCAGGTTATGGTAAATGACTGTCCTATAAAATCAAAATATAAAATCAAGATAGATGATGTAATAATTATAGAAATACCAGAAGCAATTGTATATGAGGCAAAGGCTCAGAATATTCCTATTGAAATCATATATGAAGACGACCACATAATAGTGGTCAATAAAGCAAGAGGAATGGTAGTTCATCCTGCACCTGGAAATCATGATGGTACATTGGTAAATGCGTTGTTATACCATTGCAAGGGTAGGTTATCATCTATTAATGGGGTTGAGCGGCCTGGAATAGTTCACAGGATAGACAAGGACACATCAGGAATTCTTGTAGTAGCTAAAACAGATACAGCACATAGGTTCTTGAGTGGAAAATTTGCAGACCATGATATCGACAGAGAATATATCGCAGCTGTGCGGGGCATTGTTAGTGAAAATGGTGCCAGAATTGAAGCTCCGATTGGAAGACATCCTATAGATAGAAAAAAAATGGCAGTAAACACCAGAAACGGTAAATATGCTGTTACTCACTTTACTGTAGAAAAACGTTATCGCAAAGCTACACTCATCAAGGCAAGATTAGAGACAGGACGAACACATCAGATAAGGGTTCACCTGTCATATATAGGGCATCCCGTTATAGGAGATACAAATTATGGGGGCTCAAAAAAGGGTCACTCAATAAATGGACAAGCGCTCCATGCAGCAATGCTTGGATTTGAACATCCGGCTACGGGTAAAAAAATGAATTTTGAGGCCGAGCCTCCCGAAGAGTTTAAATTATTATTGGAAGAATTGGAAAATGAATAATAAATTTTCTCGCACTGAAGCATTATTAGGCAAAGAAGCAATGAATAAAATTGCCGACAGCACAGTATGTATATTTGGCATAGGTGGAGTTGGCTCATTTGCTTTAGAGGCAATAGTACGTGCGGGTGTAGGGCAAGTCATAATAGTGGACCATGCAGAAGTTGATGAAACAAATATCAACAGGCAGTTGATAGCCCTTCAGTCCACTGTGGGCATAATGAAAACCCAGGTTGCGATTACACGTATGAAAGATATAAATCCAGACATCTCTATAACTGCTTATGAGGATTTTGCTGATTCAGAAAACATATGTAAAATAATCCCATCAAATACAGACTATATAATCGATGCAATAGATTCTGTGTCTTCCAAACTTGCTTTAGTCGAATATGCTATTAAAAATAATATTAAAATAATATGTTGCATGGGAACCGGCAACAAGCTACATCCTGAAAAACTGATGATTTCAGATGTCTATAAAACATCAGTCGATCCACTTGCTAGAGTTATGAGATCAGAATTAAGAAAAAAAGGAATAAAAAAATTGAAAGTTGTATGGTCTGATGAACTGCCTACCCTATCAGGGGACCAGTTGCCGGCAAATAAGGATGGTAAAAAAGTGCCTGCCAGCATATCGTACGTCCCTTCTATAGCAGGTCTGTTGCTGGCATCAGAGGTAGTCAACCATATAGCTGACATTAAATGATATGTGATATAATTAGAATAGCGGACAACTAATGCATTAAAGCAGTGAAGAATGGTCCGGAGGAGAATATGAACGGAAAAATTAAAAACGAACATATTGATAATTTATTTAAAGCTGTGCTTGAGCTAAGAAGTACAGAAGAATGTTATATGTTTTTTGAAGATATATGTACTGTAAGTGAGTTAAATGCAATAGCTCAGAGGCTTGAAGTAGCACAAATGCTGAAAAATGGCAGTACATATACGGAAATATCTGAAGCGACCGGAGCCAGCGCTGCTACTATCAGCAGGGTAAACAGATGCCTTCAATACGGAGCTGACGGTTATATTCTGATACTTGAAAGACTTGCAAAAAAATACGGAGATAAATAATAGTGAAAAAACTTTTTGAAAAATTTATGGGTTCCTACAGCGACAGGGAACTTAAACGAATAGACTCAATAGTTGATGAAATTGAATCATATGAAGAAAAAATGAAAGCCATGAGCGATAAAGAGCTTAAGGCTTGTACTGATGTGTATAAAAAGCGAATTACTGATAAAGAGACATTAGATGACATACTGCCGGAAGCGTTTGCAACAGTACGTGAGGCTGGAGTAAGAGTGCTTGGGCAAAGAGCATTTAGGACACAGCTTATCGGTGGGATAGTAATCCATCAGGGCAGAATAGCTGAAATGAAAACCGGTGAAGGAAAAACCCTCATGGCGGTCTTCTCATTATATTTAAATGCCCTTGAAGGAAAAGGTGCACATCTTGTAACAGTTAATGATTACCTTGCAGCATATCAAGGTGAAATGATGGGTAAAGTTTATGATTTTCTTGGGCTGACTACGGGAATTATTATTCATGGAGTAAGCACTGAAGAACGCCGCGCTGCATACAATTCTGATATAACTTATGGAACAAATAATGAATTCGGGTTTGACTATTTGCGTGACA
>Ga0307988_1000293_pt1 | contig 37251 bp, 29 predicted proteins | sample EllFjometagen183_FD_203166 | JGI IMG/M metagenome (GOLD analysis project Ga0307988, IMG submission 203166) | Marine microbial communities from Ellis Fjord, Antarctic Ocean - #183 | ecosystem: Environmental > Aquatic > Marine > Unclassified | place: Southern Ocean | collected 2014-10-08 | reverse complement strand
GGAAACCGATGTGTTTGAGGCGCAGAGGTCAAATCCATCATAGAGAACTTTGACATCTTCCAGAGTACATATTGAAACACCAGATGTCCCAATTTTACCATAAATATCAGGACGTTTATCCGGGTCTCTTCCATACAACGTAACTGAATCAAAAGCAGTTGAGAGCCTTTTTGCAGGATAACTTTCAGAAAGAAGCTTAAACCTTTTATTAGTGTCAGAAGGGCCACCTTCTCCCGCAAACATTCTGGTTGGATCCTCGTCAGCTCTTTTTAAAGGGAAGCCCCCTGCAGTATAGGGGAAACTGCCTGCAACATTTTCTTTGCGCATCCAGGTATAATATTCGCCAGGATCTTTAAATTTAGGGATTGATACTTTGGGAATTTTAGAACCGGCAAGAGATTTTGTGAAAAGAGGTATTTTAAGCTCTCTATCCCTGACTTTATACACCAGGTTATCTGCTGTATAAATCTTTTCCAGTCCCTCAAACTCCTGAAGCACTTTGCCTGTTTCTTTATCAATTTTACTTTCTGATTCTTTTATCAATTTTTTTAAATCTTTAACACCATCAGAGCCTGATTTGGCAAGGAGTTGTTCGGTTTCTTTTAAATGCCAGCGCTCCCTTACAGCAACCGATTGTTCAATGGTCTCTTTATGATATTCCCTCACTGTATCAGAGATTTCTGACAGGTACCTTGACCTGTCTCCGGGGATGATAATTGTTTTGGATGAAGAATTTTTAACATCTGTTTTGGGCAGAGACGTTTCAAACGTAATGTTTTTCTTCTGATTAATCAGGTTTAATATCTCATGATAGAATGCTGTCACGCCATCATCATTAAATTTTGATGCAATGGTTCCAAAAGCAGGCATGTCTTCTAAAGGCACATCCCACGCCTTACGGTTTCTCTGCATCTGCTTTCTGACATCTCTTAACGCATCTTCACTCCCTTTTTTCTCATACTTATTTACGGCAACAATATCTGCATAATCAAGCATGTCAATCTTTTCAAGCTGTGAAGGCGCTCCGAATTCAGCTGTCATGACATATATTGGTATGTCCACTAGATCCACTATTCTGGAATCACCCTGACCAATGCCCGCAGTCTCAGCAATAACAATGTCATAACCTGCTGCTTTAACCACTTCAATTGCCTCGGGCAAAATCTCAGGAAGCTCGCTCTGGGCCTCTCGTGTTGCAAGAGATCGCATATAAACCCTGCCGGTCTCAATGGAGTTCATTCTTATTCTGTCACCAAGAAGAGCGCCTCCGGTTTTCCGTCGGGAAGGGTCGCAACTGATAACAGCAATATTAATATCTTCAAAATCCATAAGAAGTCTTAATATCAACTCATCTGTGATGGACGATTTTCCAGCCCCACCGGTTCCGGTAAGGCCTATTACCGGGATCTCTCTCTTGCTTGAAATATCAGAAATTTTTGATGTGATTTCCTTAAATTTTTCCATGTTTTCAAGCTTTGCGGTCTGGACAGCAGTTATAAAATTTGCCGTAATATATTTTTCATTGACTTTCAGTTTTGAATAGTCAAGGCAATCAAAATCAACCGTAGAAAAATCCATTCTTTCCATCTGGTCGTTTATTATCCCCTGAAGGCCTAATCTTGCTCCATCTTCGGGAGAATAAATTCTGGAAACTCCATAATTTTGAAGTTCTATAATCTCCGAAGGTATGATAACACCGCCCCCACCGCCAAAGACTTTAATGTGAGATGCATTCTTTTCTTTTAATAAGTCTACAATATATTTAAAAAATTCAATATGGCCGCCTTGATAACTTGAAACAGCAAGTCCCTGGGCATCTTCTTCTATTGCAGCATCAACAATTTCTTCTGCTGATCTATTATGACCAATGTGAATAACCTCCACTCCGGAATCCTGAAGAATCCTGCGCATGATATTAATAGAAGCATCATGCCCGTCAAAAAGTGAAGTGGCTGTTACAACCCGTAATAAATTATTTGATTTATATACTTCTTCTGAAAAAGCCATTATATCTCCTTTACTATTGCCCAAAAGCAAACCCGAGAATAAAATCGGTCTGGTTTGCTATATACTCATCAATGGAATAGTCATTTTTTAAGTTCCATCGTCTAAATGCCCACATATGGCCAAGCACTGATATATTATGTCCAAGCAGGTTGATGGTTTTGTCGTCAAGCTCAGGTAAGGCTCCTTTACCACACAGCTCCTTTAAAATATCAATAAAAATTTCTGTAATATTCAACTCATTCTGAAGAACCCGCTCTTCCCATTTTTTGGGAAGAAACTGTGTGACCTGGTACATTAACAAAACATGATCAGACATCATATCGCAAACCAGCAAATACTCTCTAATGACCTCGGCAAGTCGCTCTCTCTCATCACCTTTTCGTGATAAAGCTTCTTCGACAGCAGCCTGGACTTCCGCATGGATGGTTTGGCAGACCAGATACAACAGGTCTTCTTTAGAGCTCACATACTCATACAGAGACCCGATGGAGAAGCCTGATGCCTTGGCTATCATCCGGGTTGTTGTTTTATGATACCCATGCTCGATAAAAAGCTTTACAGTGGAGTCAATTATCTGTCTCCTCCTCTGCTGAACAAGCTCAGGATTCTTTATCTGAGTTGGGACCTCGCTTGCTTTTGAATGATCTTTTTGTTTTACCAAATCATTTGCTCCTGTTTTAACTTTTCCGTCCTTGAACGAGCGCTCAGTCAACTAAATTATTTACATTTTTACCCAATATTGTCAAGGTTTTATCTTAAATACTAAGGTTATGTAATGGAGGTTGCTCCCGTTACGATATTGCTATTTCAGGGCATATTTTTTTTCAAGAAAAGCAACAGAGCTTGAAAGAGAAAAGGTCAGGATAAAGTAAAGGAGCGTGATGGTAATCCAAATCTCAAAAGTTAAAAATGTGGCGGCCATAAGTTCCATGCCCTGGAAGGTCAGCTCCTGAATGGAAATAACTGAAACAATGGCTGAATCTTTTATGGTTGAAATAAACTGGCCGGCAAGGGGGAAAGCGACTTTCCTAAAGGTCTGGGGCAAAATGACAAGTAAAAAGGCCTTTTGCCTTGTCAAACCAATGGACATGGAAGCTTCCCATTGGCCGTCAGGTATGGATATAATCCCTCCCCGGACAATCTCTGACACATAAGCACCTTCATATAACCCCAGAGCAATAACAGCTGAAATAAATGCATTGATCTGAGCAGGGTCTGTGAACAAAAAACTTACAATTTTTTGAAAAGAATTGGAACTGTTCCTGAGCCAGCTATCAATATTAAGAATATCCAGAAACTGGCTGGATACAAAATAGTAAAAAATAATTATTAAAACAAGAGAGGGAATGTTTCTAATACTTTCCACATAGGCTCTACTGATAAATCTTTGCCCGAATGATCCTTTAGCACCCATGATCCCTGAGGCAGTGCCCAGAACAAACCCTATCATTGTTGCCCAGGCACTGAGCTTTACAGTCATGACAAAACCCCGGGTAAGGATATTTGCTTTAACTTTGCCGGTGAGATTGTCTAAATAAAAAAAATAAGATGGTATTGTGTCCCATTCCCACTTATATTCAAGGACATGGCTCATGCGTTGAAAAGTCACAAATATTGCAGCAACAATGCAAGCAATTACTGCAATATCAATGATGGTGAATTTTGTTGCTTTATTACTTAACAAGTGTCTCCCAGTCCTTGGACTCAAACCAATATGCTTTTCTCTCATCTAAAAAACCATTGGCACGCATATTCAAAATCCAGTTATTCAGAAAATTAAGTGCATCATGGTCCCCCTTTTTAAGGGCAAACCCAATCGGTTCTTTCGTAAAATTTTCCTTGATAGGCACAAATAATTTCTTGGGGAATTTCAGGGCATGGAAAGCAGGCATGGGCGCAGATGATACATAAGCAGCTATGCGGCCAAGGTGTAAATCCTGAAGTGCCTGGCTCTCATTTTCAAATAATTTCAATGTAGCATTGGGCATATATTTAATAGCGGCCTGTTCAGCAGTTGTACCAAGTCTTGCTGCAATGACAACCCCTTTTTTATTAAAGTCATCAATGGAGGAAAACCCTTTAGCCTTTGCTTTATTGGCTACCAGGGACATACCAGAGTATTCATAGGGTATAGTAAAATTAACCTTTAGATTCCTTTCCGGTGTGATACCCATTCCTCCAATTATCAAATCAAACTTCCCTGTTAAAAGTGCAGGGATAATACCTGACCAAGCTGTGGAGACAAATTCAATTTCAACGCCCATGTCCTTGGCAAGTTGTTTTGCCACATCTATTTCAAAGCCGATAAGTTCACCTTGTTTATCTTTCATGGCCCAAGGCACAAAGGTTGACATGCCAACCCTTAACACTTTTTCTTTCTGAATTGACTCAATAATGCTCTCCTGGGCAAATACCTGCCCGCAAATCAGAATCAATAGGGTGATGCTTAAGCAAAATATTTTTTTCATCTTATTCCTCCTTTATAAATTTTTATTTAAATCTTTTTCTTTTATTGGTTTACATATTTAAGCCGGTTCTCAAACTGCCGGATAATAAAAGACAGACTTGCAGTTACAATTAGATAACATAATGCAACAGTAAACCAGATTTCAAAGGTTAAAAATGTTTGAGAAACAATTCTCTGCCCCTGCATTGTAAGATCAAAAATCGACACTGTACTGACAAGAGCGGAATCCTTTATCAGAGATACGCTCTGCCCTGCGAGCATGGGAAGTGTCTGCCTCATCATCTGGGGAATAATTACTTTAAGATAGATTCCGGGAACAGACAGTCCAAGGCTTTGAGCTGCTTCATACTGCCCCTGGGGAACACTTAAAATTCCTGAACGGATGATCTCGGAAGAATAGGCACCTTCAAACAAGCTTAATGCTATAACAGCAGAATAGAACGCAAAAATATTAAAAACCGGTGCAATAACAAAGTACATTAAAAAAATTTGTATCAGCAAAGGTGTATTCCTGATTGTTTCCACATAAAACCACGCAACAAACCTGAGCATGGGTGAAGATGATAGTCTTGCAAAAGCAGATAAAAATCCAATTGCAAAGGAAAAAATCAGTCCCAGGCAGGAAATTTTTATGGTAATTACAAGACCGTCAAGCAAAAGCCCTCGAATGAATTCTCCATTTTTAAATACAAATAAATACGGTTTAACTCTGTACCATTGCCAATTATAGTCAAGGTTCTTATATCCAAAACCAAATACTAAAAATATAAATACTAAAAATATAAAAGGCTTGAAATTCTTTTTAAAATATTGAGGTTCTTGCATAGAATCATTAATGGTCTTATGAACAAAAAAAGCAAAAACAACACCCAGTACATCTGCAAAAAAATCAAAAAAATCTCCGCCTCTTTCTACAATAAAATTTTCCTGGACAAGCTCAATTGACCCTCCTAAAACCGCTGCGTATAAAAAAATTAGTAAATAATTTTTAACACTGATCTTATTTTTAACTTCGTACTGAATAGTAAGAGATAAAATAAAGTAAAAGCAAAAGTGTACAAGCTTGTCAAGGCAAAGGAGATCACATTCAGGCTGATATATTCTATCTCCGGGAATAAAGCAAAGAATTGTAATAACAATGGAGAAAAAAATTGACTTCCAATATTTACTCAGAATCTTCAAAATCATTCTTTCTCATATAATTAAAAATTTGTCTCTAAGCAAAGGCCAGAGCCCATTATCTTAACACAGCATAGATACTACCCCAAGCTGTCAACAAAATCAAACGTCAACTAATTCTACTTTGATATATTAAAAAATGATAAGAAAATTTATATTAAAATCATTTTACATTATCTTATCTGTTTTGTTAAGATGCTGTAATACTAGATTGGAGGAACGACCATGAAATCCATTCAGGCAGAATATAAAGAGAAATCAAAAAAAATTTCTATCAAAAAAAACGCCAAGCATGAAGACTGGGCATCAGTCTGTCAAAAATTCAACGATGATGTAACCCGTATCTGTGATGTAAAGAAAATAGAAGGTTACACCGGATTATTTGAATGCTTTGATGACGATAATAACAGCTCTTTCTACCTTGTTAAGGAAGATAAGACCTTGTACCAGAAGAGACGCATGCATTTCCTGAATAACCTAGGGTTTGACTGACCACAATTAATTACACAAATCGGTTCAATGATTTCCTTTAATTTCAATGGCTTTAATGCCATTGATAAACCTCTTTGTGAGAACGGGATCACACTCATGTTCATAAACACTGCCCTGCTTGTCAAAGCCTCGTATAACCCCGTCAAACAGAAACCATGCCAGTAATAAAATACCTGAAACTGTTCTACCCATGCCAGGATCAATAAAAATTTGGCAGCACTTTTCAGGAACAGGAAATTCTTTCTTTTCATTTTTAAGGAACTTCATAAAATTCAAAATTCTTGAAAGCCTGAGCAATGTAACAGATTGAGCCCTTGAACACTGATCCTCAATAGGGAGAGCTGTGGATCGCATTAAAGAAAAACACTTGGGTAGCAGGTTTTTTTCCTGACATCTTTTATAATCTATACTCCCGGGTGCGGGATAAAAAACAGATAGACCTGCAAGAGTGGGTCTTTCTGCCAAGTATAAAAGGTCATCCACAGACTGCTCAGGCTCCTGACCCGGTGCTGCGGCAATTATGTAAGATACAGATTCTAAACTATATTTTTTTGCAAGATTCAACGCATTGTCAAAAGCTTTTCTAACATCTTTTCTACAAAATTTATCCAACTGCTTTTGGGATGTTGAACCCAGAGAAAGGTTCAACGTTTTAAATCCGGCTGATTTCATAGCCATTACTATATCCTCATCAATGGAGGGTGGAAAAAGACCATTCATTGCTCTTAACTCAAACGGCCTCTCAGGAAAGCTTTTTTGAATCCGGGCCATAAGGTCTAAGAACCATGATTTTTTAAGACAAAGGTTTTCATCCTCAAAGTCAATAAAACCAACGTCAAATTTCTCTGCTTGGGATTCAAGCTCCATGATCACATCATCTACATCCCGCTGACGAAAAGGAGCATAAAATGAAGATGCACTGACTGCACAATAAGAGCATTTCATGGGGCAGCCTCGGCTTGAAACAATAATTGCAGCGCCTTTTCCATTTCTTTGGTAGAACTTTTGCTTAGCAAGATCAAGGGCAGGCAAGGCTATGCCTGATAATTTCTTTAACCAGGCTGGCTCACTTACATATAGGGTGTTATCATGCTTTCGATAAACAATTCCCGGAATCTCATCAAAACCAGTATTGTTTGTTAAAGCATTTGCCAATAGAGGCATGCTAAGCTCACCTTCTCCCCGAATTAAAAAATCAATTTCAGGGCATTCCATTACTTTTTCAGGAAGCTGGGTTGGATGATGACCACCAACAACTATTTTGCAATCTGGTAAAAATGCTTTTATGACTTTAGCTGTCTGGGTAACTGAATCAGAATAGGCGGTAAACAAAGAAGAAATACCAACGATAAAAGGTTTTTTATCCCTTGCTATTGTGCCAATATGCTCAAAACTATAGCCAAAGTGTTTATAATCATGGAACAGAGAAAAAGCCGAGCCATCAGGTTTTCCGTAAAAGGCACGAAGATAGTCAAACTCCTTGGGCCATTCAATTATTTTTGTTTTATTTGTGGCAAGGGCATCAAATATGTCAACAGCGTAACCCTGTTTTTGCAAAGACCCTGCAATACTGCATAAGCCGTAGGGAAGGGTTCTTTTTTTTGTCAGATAAAAATCTTCAATGGGCGGCTGAACCAAAAGTATGTCTGTATGAATACCCATAAAACCTTTATATTTGTAAACATGTTTGTAAATGCTTTAATATCATGTATTATCAGGTTTATACAAGGAGCATGAAATGGTTTGCTGCTATATCAGAATTATGAATCCATTTTAAAAGGAGGGTCTTGTGAAAATTGATATTTTTTTATCATTCTTACTTATTATGTTTGGGTCTGTTTTCATACCATTGGATGTGAATGCAGGCAATTGTTCTATCTTTCCCAAAGATAACCCATGGAATACAAAAATTGCACATCTCCCTGTCCATCCTAATTCCCATGCCTATATTAAATCAATTGGGCTTAAGGGGCACCTACATGCAGATTTCGGGACAAAGTGGAAAGGTGCACCAAATGGTATCCCTTTTGTAATAGTAAACTCCTTAACAAAGATGCAAAAAGTCAATTTTGAATATTCTGACGAAAGCGATTCTGGGCCCTATCCCATCCCCAAAAACCCTCCAATTGAAGGAGGCCCCAAGGGCCAGGGAGACAGGCATATCATAATGATAAATTATGAATCCTGTATACTATATGAATTATATGATACCTGGCCACCCGGAACAAAACCCGGCAAAGACAAATCTAAATGGTTTGCCGGCTCTGGTGCGATTTTCAATCTTTCCTCAAATAAACTTCGGCCTGAAGGCTGGACTTCGGCAGATGCAGCAGGCCTTCCAATTTTCCCGGGACTTGTCAAATATGAAGAAGTAAAAAAAGGAAGTATCAATCATGCATTAAGATTTACAGTGCAGGCGTCTCAAAAAGCTTATATCCATCCTGCCACCCACTTTGCAAGCAATAAAAAAGACCCTGATCTCCCACCCATGGGGTTGCGTCTCAGGCTTAAAGCTGATTTTAAGATTTCAAGATTTTCAAGGGAAGCCCAAATAATTTTGCAGGCCTTAAAAACCTATGGTATGTTCCTGGCAGACAATGGCTCAAACTGGTATATCAGCGGCGAGCCCAATGAAAAGTGGGACAATGATCTTCTCCATGAACTTCAAGCTGTTCCAGGTTCAGCATTTGAAGCGGTTGATACAGGTGAAAAAATACATTACTAAAAACACTTGGGCAATACTTGATCTAACTCAAATATTGCCCAAGGCAAATCACTAATTATTTTTATTATCTAACCACCTGCAATAAGTGGCAGAAGGTAAACTTTTGCATTGTCAGGAATAATTGTTTTGTCAAAATTCGGACTTGAAAAAAGCACATCATTTATCCTCACAGCAGCACAATAATCTGTATCTTCAATGACTTCCATAAGGTTTGATATTGTCATATCCTCATACCAGTCCATATCTTTATCATTGACATTAATCATTACTCCGGTTAACCCTTCTACTCAACACCATTGGCTTTCAGAAGTGCCATTACATCGGGAAAATCAATGCCAAGGCGTTTCACAGTTTCAACAGTCGGAATACCGTTTTCTGTCCAGCCGCGACGTAAATATACTGCATCCGCAAGTTTTACATATTGGTCTTCACGGTTTTTCCTGAGTATTTTTACTTTTTCTTCTATATCCATACCGTCAATATCAATACTATACTTTTCGATCAACTGGGTGTCATAGAGATCCTGTCTTGATTCGTATTCTTCCGGAGTAACCGGGCCCATTGCACGGTATGGGACTGTGTCGTGTTCCCTTGTGCCATATCCCATTTTCAGGTTAAATAATCTCTGAAAATTGTATACAACTTCACTCATGGCAATCAGGCCGTCAATATCCACTTTCCGTCCTGTAACAGCTGAAAAGAAATCTGCATACCAGCCAACATGTTTTACTACTTTAGCTGGTTCAGCCTGATCTTTGTTATCTTCCGGCACTATATCATTCCAGGGAAGCTTGCAAAGTCCACATAAACCAAACCAGGTCCTGAACATGGGGAACCAGTGCAAAGCTTCAGCTTTATTCTCAAACGTTGGCATAAAATTGTGTACCATATCAAGGAAAATAAGCCATGCTTCATCATGCTGAGGTCCTTTGAGAGCAAGTCCGTATCCTCCCTGCTGGGCTAGGGATTCTTTTGTAATATATTCGGAAAACTCAAGGCCTTTGGATTCCATGCCAATGTCCTGCAACATCTTTGCATCTGATCCAAAATCTTTTGCAAAGATGGCTTTCATTTTGCGTATACCTTTACCCACAATGGCACCGAATTCTTTCCCTTCTGCCATCTGATGAAGCAATTCAAGGGCTGCAACCCTGTTACCAAAAAATAACTCTAATCCTTTTGTATGTTCTTTAGTAATAAGGCCTCTTTCAAAACACTCCATGACAAAACCAATGGATGTTCCAACAGAGATTGTGTCCATACCATAGGCATCACAATAAAAATTGATTTCAAGAATTGTTGAAGGATCAAAAATACCCAGGTTAGATCCACATCCTGCAGCTGTTTCATATTCCGGTCCGTCCACAAATACTTTTTTACCCTTATATGGACCTGATACAGGAACAAAATCTTTTACACCATGAGCGCAGGCAACCGCACAACCCTTCCAGCAGCCATCAAAACCCTTATGAAATGCTTTATCAAAATAAAGCTCTCCAATATTCTGTCCCTCAGCATGGGATCCATATTGAAAATTATTGACCGGCAGACAATCATGATCATTCATTATGGGAACAAGATGCATTGTGCCGACTTTTGCCATTCTGTTCTGCTTCGAATCAAGCGTGTTAATCTCTTTTGCATGGGTTTTTGTGACTTTTTTTAATGCTTCCATATCAGCTGGATTATTTGTCTTAAACGTAACCTGATTCCATCTTGCAACAACAGCTTTAACTTTTTTATCGGCTAAAACAGTACCTATGCCACCTCTACCGGCCTGCTTATACCTTGTCATTTTTCGACCCGTGTCATACCAGGTAAAATTAAGACACCCCATTAGTGAATTTTTTGCACCCAACCCTGTGGAAACAACAGAGATATTCACCGGCTTATCTTTATCAAAATAATCTGTAAGATCTTTGGAAAGCTGGTAAGAATCATCTACCAAATCTTTAGTTTCAAAAATCTTAATTTCCTCTTTAATGCCATCAATTAAGATTACAACTTCTTCTTTTGCTTTTCCTGTGATCTCAAGAACATCAAAACCTGCAAACTTTTTGTATGGGCCAAAATACCCCCCCACATTGGAGTCAATGGGGATGGATGTCAGAGGAGATATTGTTGTAACAATACTTTTACCTCCGCCAGGATATCCCGGCGTCCCACCAAGAGGGCCAGATGCAATACAGATTGCATTTTCCGGATCATTCCATTTTGTATCAGAGGTCACTGAATTCCACATCATCCAAAGGTCATAACCTTTACCCCCAATAAATTTTTCTTTTACTTCTGCTTTAATATCTCTAATATCAATACCTGAATTATCAAGGTTAATATGCAGTGATTTATCAGAATATCCCTTGTTAATGTCTGCTCTTTCATAAGAGATTGATTTAACCTCTTTAAGATTAAGTTGAGTCATTTCGCACTCCTTTATTACTATTCCTGTTAGAAGTTAGCCCTACGAATTTAACTAATCCCCAAATATTTATAACATTTTAAAATATCATACTATGATTGTTAAATACAGGTTGTGAATCCTTATTATTTTACAATCTCCGTTGAATAAAATGATACGCCCTTGCTCCAAGTTCATAGGCGAACCCTCTGAAACCACGGGTAATAATGCTTTTCTGTTTTGATACAGGCAAAGGTATTCTGTCACTTGCGTCGTTAAGAAAATATTCTGCCATCAACTTACCAAACAGAGTTCCCGGCCCTATACCACGACCATTATAGCTTGTAACCGTAATATAACTATCATCAAAAACATGGAATCTTGGGACATGGTTAGACGTCATTGCAATCCTGCCGGACCACCCATATTCCAAACTATAGCCACAGTCAGATTCCTTAACCTGAGGAAAAACCCTGTCAATTGTTCTTTGCGCCCAGTTTTTATGTAGCCCGTGACCTAATTTATCAACACTTCCGACACTTCCCACAACAAGGCGCCCTGCTTTATCAAGACGATATGATGAAAGTATAAGATTTGTATCCCATGCTCCGTGTCCCTGGGGCAGGATAGTCTTTACGACTTCTTCAGGCAAAGGATTGGTTGCAAACTGAAAATAATTAAAGGGAATCAATGATTTTTTTTCCTTTTTAAATCCATGGCTTGCGTATCCCTGACAGGCTTGAATAACTGCCTTTGCTTTAATTATCCCTCGGTCAGTTTTGATTTCCCATTTTTTACCTGTTTTTTGAATTTTAGTAACAGGAGATTTAATAAAAAGCTCTGCACCTGCTTTTTGAGCAGCATGGGCTAACCCGTTAGCATAGGCAAGAGGCTGCACCGTTCCTGCTCTCAAATCCAAAAGTGCTCCATGAAAAGCTTTTGATCCGATCTTGGGCTCAGCTTCTTCTTTACTCAGAAGCCTTACCGGTGCCCCTCTTTTCTGCCACTGCTCCTCTCTCTGCCTTAAAGCCTTGAATCCTCCTGAAGAATGGGCACAATGCAGTGTTCCTTTACGGATTGCCTCGCAATCAATTCCATGTTTTTCAATCAAATCAAAAACCAGATCAGGAGAATTACCAAGTTCTTTTATGACACGCTCCCCAAACTCTGTACCGATTATTTTTATAACATCTTCTGGCATTAACCAAAGTCCTGCGTTAACAAGTCCCACATTCCTGCCAGCCCCGCCAAATCCAATATGTTCTGCCTCAAGCAGGACAGCCTCTGTGCCTTGTTCAGCCAGATGCAAGGCTGAAGATAAACCCGTATAACCACCACCGATAATAACTATATCAACTTCTCTTTCCCCTTCAAAGTTTGTAAGAGAAGGAGCTGCAGGCGCTGTTTCTGCCCACAATCCATTTACTATATCTTTATTCATATCTTTTAATTAAAAACCTCCTAGGTTGAATACCTTAACTGCCTTTAATCCTGAAACCAAATTCATGATATTATGTATCAATTACTCGAGATTCAGACTGACTATAAAAAGACAGAGCTAAGGTTTGGAGTTATAATATTTATGGAAATCTTTAGCAACAAAAAACTTTGCTTTATGCCTTGGGAATTTTAAGGCTACATGGCAGTGATACTTGGCACTTCCCACATACCTGAGTTGTCTGTTCTAATCCTGAAAGTTCTTCTGTATTACTGATATTGGAGTTTAATTGAGCCCAACATTTCTGACGATTTATTCCAGTTTCTACAGAGACTGCTCCCACAGGGCAGCGTTTGACACAAACCAGACATTTATGGCCATTTTTATAAAGACAAAGTTCCTTTTCAGAAACCAGAGGGCTGTCACCCAGTTCAGCTTCTGTGACAAGGCTACCCAACCTGCCTGCACAGCCGGATGGAGTTATAAACTGGGCATTAACACCAAAACGGCCCAGACCTGCGATAAACCCAAGATGTTTATGGGACCACCTGGCCATTAATGTTTTTACATCAAAATTATGTGTTGAAGGAATCAGGACAGAACGATATCCTGCATTTTTCAAAAAAATGTTTATTTCTTGACACAGATTATTAATTAACATGTTTGTTGATTCATAGGCCAAACCCCAGTTCCTGCAGGGAATTTTTCCTTTATGATTTTTTTTGGCCAGTTCCTTGGTAAAAGGAACAAAAAAAACGATTACAGACTTGGCACTGCCCAGAAGATCCTTTGGAAGCACATGATCAGGCGCAGCGATCTCAGGCAAAATATCAAATCTATTATCTGCCTTTGCAGTCACTGACAAGGGTGTTCGCCAAATATTTTTCTTTCCGGCTGCCTGGGAGAAACCTGCTACATATTTTTTAATGAATACATGAATATCGTCAGATGTAATCGCCTGGATCATGATAAAAAACTCCTGATAATAATTTATCTTTCAAAAACTTAGGCATTATAAATGATTATCAAGAAATAAAAAAGATAAGATATGCTTTTGAATATCCTGCCACATCTATTTTAATTGATGACTAAGAATCAATAGATGTGGCAGGTTGTAACATATCATTAATATGTTGAATTTGTATTATTATATCCAAATTTCAGTTCATGCCTAAGGCCAAGGTAAAGACTTATTAGCATGACCAGCATAATAGCTGTGAACGGCAGACCAACTGTTATTGCAGCAGCCTGTATCGCACCCAGCCCATCAGAACCGCCTCCCACAAGCAGTGCTATGGCAATCAGTCCCTCCATTGTCGCCCAGAAAATTCTCTGGGGAACAGGAGCATCTAGTTTTCCACCAGATGTAATAGAATCTACAACCAGGGAACCTGAATCAGAAGACGTGACAAAGAAAACCAGCACCAGAATTATGCCAAAAAAGGAAGTAATCTGGGTCATGGGAAGATTTGCCAACATCTGAAACAAGGCCAGAGGGACCTCTCCCAAACCCTTTTCTGCAAGGACACCAATATTTTCCTGAATCTGTAGCAATGCATTGCCTCCAAAGGCCTGCATCCAGAAGATTGTCAGGACTGTCGGGACTAAAAGAACAGCTGTGATGAATTCACGGATGGTGCGTCCTTTGGAAATACGAGCAATAAACATTCCAACAAAAGGAGCCCAGGATATCCACCATGCCCAGTAAAAGACTGTCCAGCCTTTATAAAATTTTTCATCAGCACGGTCAATCCAGTTACTTAATGGTAGGATATATTCTAAATAAGACATGGTGGTTTTACCCAGACCTACAAAAAAATGGCTAAAAGAACCGGCAATAATAACAAAAACCAAAAGGCATAGAGCCAGTATCATATTAAAATTACTCAATACTTTTACACCGCCTTCAAGTCCTCTAACAACAGAAATAACAGCCACAGCTGTGACACAAACGATAATGATAACCTGGAGGGTAATTGTGTTATTAAAACCAAATAAGAATTTCAATCCTCCGGCAGCCTGCTGTGCTCCGAATCCAAGAGAAGCAGCAAGTCCAAAAATGGTTGCCATTACTGCCACAATATCTATAATGTGGCCTGCGATGCCCCATGCTTTATCCCCTAAAATTGGGAAAAAAGTGGATCGGATGGTCAGTGGCAGTCCTTTGTTATAAGTAAAAAATGCCAAGGCCAGGGCAACTACGGCATATATTGCCCAGGGATGAAGCCCCCAATGAAACATGGTTGCTCCCATGGCTGCTCTTGCAGCTTCCGGTGTCTTGGCAACCACATTTAGAGGGGTTCCCCACCAGTCAGTATAGTATGCAACCGGCTCGGCAACACTCCAGAACATTAATCCGATGCCCATGCCAGCAGCAAACAGCATGGAAAACCAGGACATCCTTGTAAAATCAGGTTTTGCATCAGGTCCACCCAGGCGTATTTTACCTGCTGGTAATACAATCAATACCAGGCAGAATAAAACAAAAATATTGCCTGAGATCATAAAAAACCAGTCAAAATTTTCAATTGTCCATGTTTTTGAGCTTGCAAAAATTTTCTTTGCTGCCACGGGGTTAATTAATGTGGCAACGATGAACACAAGCACCAAGATAGCTGAGATAAAAAAAACAGGGTTGTGCATATCCATACCCCATTTTTTTAAATTATCCTGGCCGACTTTATACTTGGTATCAAATCTGTCTCCCATAATTACTCCTTTTTAAACAGTTAATAGTTGTTATAAACTCATTCTTTGTTTTGTATTGCCTGTTCCCACAGCATAAATGACTCGACATTCTTTAATGTATGATCTGCATATTTTGGATTTCCTTTTTCCGCAATTTCACGAATACCCTCAATTGCTTCATCATCAGAAGGAAAATATAATGGTTGAACAAATTGACTCTCCGGGTTTTTAGAAAAAGCCTCAATGCTCTTTCTTTCCATTTCACAATCTTTGATAAATTTTTCTTCAGAAAAATAATTAAGGCTGCCAAGTGCACCCATTGCATGGCGAAGGATATGTACTCCATATTTTCTTAATATATCACGGCTCTGGGCCGATTCAAGAACAGCCTGATCGTTTACCTCGGTGATGCTTGTGCTCCCGCCGGACTGGGCAGACGGAAATTTTGTTATCCATTGATTCACTCTTGCCATAGCTGCATTGATCAATGGCTGAGATTTTGAGCTGTATGATAAATCGCCACCCGCCTCATCAACTCCCGGGATACCACCATGAATACAGGGAACACCCGGATTAATTGTCTGGGCCAGCACCATCATAAACATTACCTGGGCATGTATCTGAGTTAACAGGGCTTCAGGACTTCCAGGGCCTGCAGAACCTGCAATGGTTAAATCAAGAAGTAAAAGATTCACACCTGCTTTTGCACTCCTGATAAAAGGTTCCACCATAGTGTCCATTGGTGCAAGGGAAGTTATCAAACTTGTACCGTCCAGCCAGTCATCTTTACCCTTTAAAAAGGGCATCTCATCATCAGCAAAACTTTTTGCTGCTGTCATTTTCAGGCCTTTAAATCCCTCATCCATACATTTTGCAACTTCAAATCCGGTTATGCTTTTATCTGTTGCCACAGGCAGAGAAAATATCTTCACAACGTCTGAATTTTCACCCACAACATTGACAATTCTTTGGAATTCCTCTTTAGTAGCCGCTCGCAAATCCTCCTGCCCGGGTCGTTTTAAAAAAGGAGGGGTTGCACCGGTACCAAAAGCATTTTTCCCGGGATCTCCGGGCATACTTCGTTCAACTTTTTCAAGACATGATTCAATATAATCTCTTTTTAAAGGGAGAGAGACCGCTGTACTACTTTCAAAATCAACGGCATCAGCTTCTATTAAAATATCCATCAATCGCTGATTTTCAGCAATATTAACTCCAATATCAGTGAGTACTTGTTTAGCGTTTTCATCAATACGTTGATAAATTTGCTTCTCTTTAATGAGCTCATCCATGGAAGCAAGCCTTTTTTGAGCAAATCCTGCTTCCTTGGAATCCGGGAAATGGCTTGTAATTTCAGTATATGATTCTTTTGCAGATTCAAAATTATAATCTGCTTCATTCTCTTTAGCGACTTTTAATAAACCGATAACCTGCTCACTCATATCAAATCTCCTTTTGGCCACATTTTAATTCGTCACTTCATCAATTATTTCTGCAATATCTTTGACTGGTATTTTTTTACCCGTTTCCATAATACCGTCATTAAGCATAGTCGCGCAAAAGGGGCATGCTGAAGCAACCATAGACGCACCTGACTCAACTACCTGAAGTGCCCGTTCATTATTAATCCGTTTTCCAATGGTTTCCTCCATGAACATCCTGGCTCCACCTGCACCGCAGCAAAAGCCCTTGGACTTTGTTCTTTCCATTTCAATCAAAGTGCCGGTATTTGCTTTTTGCAGAATATCTCTGGGAGACTCATAGATGTTGTTCCACCGACCAAGATAGCAGGAATCATGAAATGTGAGTTTACCAAAATCCTTTGCATTAATATTTAAAAAACCCTCTCTAATCAATGTGTCAAAATAATCAGCCGTATGAATCACTTCATAATCAGCACCAAAATCAGGATATTCATTTTTGATCATATTATAGCAATGAGGACATCCGGTCAGGATCGTATCAAACTTATACTGGCTTAAAGTCTCTATATTCTGCATGATCATCATCTGAGCCAGATATTCATTTCCTGCTCGTCTTGCCACATCACCATTACAGCTCTCTTCAGGCCCCAAAATGGCAAAATCTACTTTAGCTTTATTCAGTATCCGGGCAGTTGCCTGACTGATTTTTTTACCCCTGTCATCAAATGAACCGGCACATCCGACAAACCAGAGCACTTTAGCTTTCTGCTTTTCAGCCATGATCGGGACAGAACACTCTTTTATATCCTTACACCAATTCGCCCTTGAATCAGCAGAGAATCCCCAGGGGTTCGCCTGGTTTTCCATATTATTAAATGTTTCCTGCATCTCAGTTGGGAAATTGGCTTCCATCAATACCTGGTGTTTTCTCATTTCAAAAATAAAATCCAGATGTTCATTACTCACAGGGCAGATATCTTCACAGGAACGACAAGTTGTGCAAGCCCACAATACATCATTAGTAATTTCAGACCCTTCACGTAGCAAGGGCTGAATTTCATCTTTTTTATCATTTAAAATCAGGTCTGACTGGTCTAACAGGTCAACTTTTAAATCATGAATGATTTTCTTAGGCGATAGAGGTTTACCCGTAAAGGATGCAGGGCAAAGCTCTTCACACCGGCCACATTCTGTACAGGCATATAGATTTAATACATTATGCCAGTTGAACTCACTAACCTTCCCTAGCCCAAATGTTTCAGCTTCTTCATCCTCAATATCCGTTTTTACAATGGCTTTTTCAATATCCATCCGTTTAAAAAAAACATTGGGAGCTGCAGCCAGAAGATGAAGATGTTTAGAACCGGGAATATAGATTAAAAATCCCAGGATGGTACCAATGTGAATATAATAAAAAATTTCATACCCTATCAAGAGACCGGTCTTGGATAATGAACCCAGATTAAATGCTGTGGCAAAAATTCCGGAAACAGGAAAAACACCTGCATAACTCAATCCACCGTCTTCAATCGGCATTGTCATCTGAAATGCATTGATAAAATGGAAGGAAATAATAATGACGGATGTAAATAAAATAATCAGGTTTGCATCCCTTCCCATGGTCAGGTAGTCAGGTTTAATTACAAGCCTTCTGTATAGAGCATAGGCAAATCCCACAAGAACAAGAAAGCCTAAGATATCTGCCACAAACAAATAACTTTTGTAAAGGCCGGGAGGAAGTGCATGGCCGAGGTTAAAGGCCGGAACAACACCTTGTATCATCAATTCAAGGGAATGAGGCTGAATGGCAAGAAAGCCGAAAAAGATCAATGAATGGGCCATACCTGGCGCAAATTTTCGTCTAACATTTGCCTGGCCCAGAACATCTGTAAAAACAATCTTTACTCTTTGGGCAACTTTATCAAGAAAAGGTTTTGGTTCACCATCCACTGCCATCATTATTTTATAAAGTGTTGTAACTTTTTTTAAAAAATAACCAAAAGCACCGGCCAAGGCTATAAGCATTAGCAGGGTTTTGAAAACTAAATAGTTATCCATTTCTTAAGACATCCTTAAACTAAGTTTATTAAAGTTTTTCAGTTAACACCGGGATAACATCAAAAATATCTCCCACAATTCCATAATCGCACTTGGAAAAAATAGGTGCGTCCTTGTCTTCGTTGATAGCCACAATGACCTTTGATGTTTTCATACCGGCAAAATGCTGAACCGCTCCTGAAACCCCACATGCAATATAAAGTTTAGGGCTTACAGTCTTACCAGTCTGACCCACCTGCATTGAATGGGGAGCAAATCCGGCATCAACAGCAGCTCTGGATGCTCCCACAGCCGCACCAATTTTTTGGGCACACTCTTCAAGCATTTTATAATTTTCTGCTGCCTTAATTGCCCGGCCACCTGTAATTACAATGGGTGCTTCTGTCAAATCAACCTTACCTGCGCCACCTTTTTTAGTTTCAACAATCTTTATAAGCCCGGGGTCTACTGCATTGCCTCTAAATTCAACAACCTCGCCAGCAGCAGGAGACGCCACAGGGTCAATGGAGTTAGGACGAATGGTGCACAAAAGAACATCTCCGTTTACTTTAAGTGTGGCTAAGGTTTTGCCGGAAAAATGTGATTTTTTTACTTGTTTTTCTGCAATATTTACCTCTACACAATCTGACACCAGGGGTTCATCTATGATTGCACCGATCCTTGCAAATAAATCTTTGCCTGTTGAACTTGCAGTTCCCAAAAGAGCTTCAAAGTTATATTCTTTTACAGCTGCTGCAAGAACTTCTGCCTGCAAGTCAGGGCTTAATGAAAAATCATCGCCTGCTGTAATGCTAACAATTTTTGCCGCGCCGAATTCTGCAAGTTTATCTTTATAAGTTGCTGCATCAGGACCCAAAATCAGGGCATATATCTCATGGCCTGCCGCAGCAGTCATGACACCTAAGCTTGTCTCTTTTATTGTACTATTTTCAGTTTCGATTAAAATTCCTACATTACCCATATCATTTTCTCCTTATAAAACCTTTTCATCCTCTTTAAGAATTCTGACAAGTTCAGTCATCTGCGCGTCCACAGACCCTTCAAGCATGTTTGCTCCGGATCTTTCAGGTACGGCTTCAAGTTTTTCAATCACCACTTTTCCGTTAGATGCATCAATACCAAGGTCTAAAAGCTCTATTTCGTTTATCTCTTTTTTCTTGGCTTTCATAATGTCAGGGAACTTCGGGTATCGAGGTTCATTTAGTCCTTTTGTAGCACCAATTACACAGGGAAGGCTCATTTCAATAACCTGCTTTTCCCCGCCCCCGGTCTCTCTTTCGGCAATTGCTTTACTACCGTCAATGGTCAGGGTGGAGACTTCATTAACAACAGGCATACTCAAAAATTTGGCAAGGCGATACTGGGTCTGAAAACTTTCCGTGTCAACAGATCCTTTTCCTGTAAAAATCATATCAGGCAGTCCATCCTGCTCCATGGCAGCCTTTAAAGCCTTTGCCGTTAAATCACTGTCCAAAAACTGGCTGTCCGTTTTAACAAGGATTGCCCTGTGTGCTCCCATGGCCATGGCACTTCTGATGGTTGCTACAGCAGCTGTTTTGCCCACGGTGACAATGACCACTTCTCCACCATCTTTTTCACATAGGCTGACTGCTTCCTCTACACCATAATCATCATAGGGATTAGACACAAACTTAATTTCTGAATCTTCAAACCCGTTGTCTCCAGCAAGTTTTATAGTTGCTGCAGTGTCAGGTACATGTTTGACGCATACGCAAATTTTCATTCTTCCTTTTCCTTATTTTCTAGCTCTTCATTTTCTCATTTTTAGGATCATACAGCGGCATTGTAACAACTTCTGCGCTCCTTGCCCGTCCTAAAACTTCCACATCCATTTTTGTTCCGGCTTCAGCAAACTCAGGTTTGACATATCCCAAGGCAATACTTTTTTCCACCCTGTGGCCATACCCGCCTGATGATGTCATGCCGATTTGCTCGCCGTCTTTCAGGATCGGGTTGTATCCCCATGGGTCTGAATCTGTTGCTTCAACCACAAGGCAGACAAGTTTTAAAGGAATGCCCTCCTCTTTTTGCTTTTGGACACCCTGCTTACCAATAAAATCATCTTTGTCAAGTTTTACAGTCCAGCCCACATTGGTTTCAAGAGGAGTGTGATGAAGAGTCATCTCACTCTTCCAGGCAAGATATCCTTTTTCAAGACGCATGGAATCCATTGCATGCATGCCGATCAGTTTAATATCAAAATCAGCACCTGCTTCCATCAGGGAATTATAAATTGAAATCTGCTGTTCAATGGGATGAAAAATCTCAAATCCAAGTTCTCCCACATAGTTCATGCGGTTGATGCGGCATTTTGCCCGACCCACGTAAATTTCCTGACTGGTGGAGAATTTAAAGGTTTCATTGGACACATCTCCATAAACTACCTTTTCCAACACCTTGCGGCTATCCGGTCCCACAAGGACAAGGCAACCCATTTTATAAGTAAGATCATCCATGAAGACAGACCCGTCGCTCGGTAGATTGACAAGCATCCAATGCTGATCATGTTTTTTACCCACACTTGCTGTTACACAGAAGAATTCTTCTTCGTTAACACGTGTTACAGTCATATCAGATTTAAAATTTCCATTGTGATCCAGCATGGGACTCAATGCAATACGCCCGTCTTTTTCAGGAACTTTTTGGCAGGTCATATTATTGAGCCAGGCTTTGGCACCTACTCCTGAAATCTTAGTTTTAGCAAACCGGGTAAGATCAATAATGCCAACCTTGTTCATGGCATGGCGGCATTCATTACCCACATGCTCAAATGCATTGGAACGTCTCCAGCTTGGAGTCTCATAAGCATCTTTACCTTCAGGCGGAAAATAATTGGGGCATTCCCAGCCATAATAATCTCCAAAGACTGCATTGGCTTCTTTCTGGTATTCATAGATCGGACTTGTCCTGTTTGGCCTTGCAGCATCTCTGAACTCATTTGGGAAAAAAGTAGAATAAAGCCTTGGATAGATATCTGCAATTTTCTCAGTATTATATGCCCAGTTTGCATGGGAACCAAATCGTCGTGAGTCAACATGCCACAGATCAATTTCCGGCTCACCATTCATGATCCATCCGGCAAGATAATGACCGATACCACCTGCCTGGGTAATGCCAAAACTGTACCCGCAAGCCTGGAAAAAATTCTTTAAGGGCGCTGCAGGACCAACAAGTGGATCACCATTCGGTGTATATGTAATAGGGCCCGCTGTTACATGCTTGAACCCGGTATCTCCTAAAATTGGGAACCTTTCCATGCCAGCCTCAATACAATCTGCAATATTATCAATATCAGGATTCAATTCTTCCTGGGCATAATCCCATGGGACACCATTCTTTTTCCACTGCTGTCCATTTGCTTCGTACATGCCTAAAATCAAACTGTCCATCTCCTGTCTTAAGTAAACTGATTTATCAGGGTCACGAACCAACGGAAGCATGGTATCTCTTGCCTCAACTGCATTAATTTTTTCATAAAGAATATGGGTATGAGCAATGGCAATGGAAGGGATCTCAATACCCACCATTTTTGAAACTTCAGGAGCCCACAACCCTGCTGCATTAACAACATGCTCGCAAGTGATATCGCCTTTATCGGTTTTAACAACCCATTCGTCATTCTTTTTCTGTTCAATACCTGTGACCAGTGTATGTAGATTGAGCTCTGCTCCATATTTCCTTGCCCCTTTTGCCATGGCCTGGGTCATGGAAGCCGGGTCTACATCCCCATCATCAGGCCAGTAAAGACCACCTAAAAGCCCATCTGTATTCATTAAAGGATGGAGTTTACCCATTTCTTCAGGTGTTACAAAGCTTACATCCAAACCAAGGCAACGGTTCATGGAATAATAGTATCCAAGTTCATCCATACGATCTGGATTATCTGCGGTTTTAATAGAACCTGTTGTATGCCAGCCAGTGGATTGACCAGTTTCCTCTTCCAGTTGCTTAAATATCTCAATACTCTTCATATTGACCTGGGTACAATAAAAACTGGGATGGTAAAAAGATACATTCCCTGCTGCCATCCAGGTAGAACCGGAAGTTAATTCATGCTTTTCAACCAGGACAACATCTTTCCATCCATATTTTGCCAAATGATATGCAACACTTACGCCAATTGCACCCCCACCTATGATTACAGCTCTTGCATTGGTTTTCATAATTTATAAGCCTCCTTTTGAATCAACCTTGCTTTTGCCAGCCTTTTCAGGCTCTCCCGTTAAAAAAATAACGGAGCATCTTGTTTTTTGATTTTCTAATATTCATGTCATAAAAATAAGCGAATCCACCCGGGTAGTAGATCATAACCAAGATCAGTACCAGAGCATATATAACCAGATTCAGTCCAGGCAAATCTGCCAGGGACGATCTGATAATTTCCATAAGAAATATAAAGGGAAAGGCAATCACTGCTCCTCCCCATAAGCTTCCTCGCCCGCCGATATATGCGACTGCAAGGACTTCCACTGTTTTTGATGTATGCATAACATCCGGGGTCAGAATGCCATAAAAATGGGCGTAAAATCCGCCCAGTACACCTGCGATGGCACAGGACAGTGTAAAGTTAAAAACCCTATAGTACACCGGATTTATGCCTGAGGTTCTGGCAGCATCCATGTTCTGGCCAATGGCCTGAAATGCCAGCCCCATTTTGGAACGTACAATCCATTTACAGACAAGATATATAAAAAATAACATTATAATAATCACAAAATAAAATGGTAGATTTGAATCGGTCTCAAAAAGACGGGGTGTACGAAGTCCCATAGGTCCCCTGGTCAACCAGACCAGCTTAGTGGCAAGTCCCATGAGAGCCAACCCAAAAAACCAGGAAAGACATGCTGCAAAAATTCCCCTAAGGCGCAAAGAAATCAGGCCTATGATCAGCCCCAGACTGCCTGCTGTTATTCCACCTGCCGCCATAGCAAGCCAGGGAGATAACCCTGCGTTAATGACTAAAAGTGCGGAGGTGTAACCTCCAAAACCTGATACTGCAGCATATCCAAAATTTACAATATTTATAAATCCTGCAGTAAAATCAAATCCGACACTCATGGCAGCAATAAATCCGCAATAAATCAGCCACCTTAACATATACTCCTGGTTGAAAGGCGGGATCAATGGGAGAGCAAACAATAGAATCAGCCCCAAAAGACCTGCTGGTGTCAGGCATAATTTATCAAGAAGTTTGTCAAACAAATTCACTTGTTGACTTGTTGTTATTGTACTATTCATAAATTCTCCTAATTTACCCGATTATTTGTCCTGTTATTTATCTAAAGCACCACGAACGTCAGAGCCAAATATTCCACTGGGTTTGAAAATCAAAACAAACATAATCAGGAATGAAGGGACAACAAAGTCCCATCCTGCACCGATATATTCAACAGTGACCGCCTTGAGCAGAGCAACCATAAATGCACCGGCCACTGCTCCGAGAATATTTCCAAGTCCTGAAAGAATGACCACAAACCAGGCAAGATATAAAGGCTCAAGTCCAACTGTTGGATATGAAGGATACATAAATAAAAGGCTGCCACCTGCCACTGCCGAGAGCGCGCAGGCAAGGGAAATGGTTAAAAGAACTATTTTCTCAATATCTATTCCCACAATCTGGGCACCGGTTATATCCTGAGATACTGCACGTATAGCCATCCCTGTGCTGGTATAGGTCATAAAAAACCAGAAAATTGCTACAACTACTGCTGCGATAACAAAAGCCATAGCTCTGTCTCTGGAGATAAATACATCTGCAATGGATATGGGCATACCACTCCAATAACCGACAATGCCCTTGAAATCCGCTCCGAATAAGAGTTGGTGCAGGTTAATCAATAATACACTCAGCCCGACAGTAAGTAAAAAAGAGTTCATAACCCAATTATCTGTAGCACGCTTTCGCAAAGGACCAAATACCAGCTTTTCAGCTACGATACCACTTATTGCACCAATGACCGCGGCACAGGCTATGGCAATCAAAGGTCCAATTACCACAAGAAATGAATCAGGATTTTCATTGATATAATTACTAATAGGGGTAAACACGTAATAGGCAGTCAATGAGCCAATCATAAAAAATTCACCATGGGCAAACATGGCAATATTAAGTACGCCAAGCATCAATGTAAGACCTGTGGCTACTAATGCCAGCATTCCTCCGGTGATAATTGTATTTACAAGCAGGTAAGGACCGGAGACAATAGATGCAACCACGGCAACCAAAATTGTTATCATGATAGATAATCCTGCTGCTGACTTCATCCAACTTAAAAATTTAATAATATAGTTACCGGACATGAATTTATTTCTCCAAGTGAAGATTAAACGCCAAGAAAAACTTTTTTGACATGGGGATTAGCCGCCAGATCACTGCTCTTGCCTTGAAGGCCTACTTTTCCGTTTTCAAGGATATATCCTCTATCAGTGACAGCAAGAGTTTTAGTAACATTTTGTTCAACCAGGAGTATGGTGACTCCATTGCTTTTCAGGGCATCTATAGACTCAAAAACATGTGAAACCAACTGTGGTGCAAGTCCAAACGAAGGTTCATCCACTATAAGCAGCTTAGGGTCAGACATCATTCCACGACCAATGGCAAGCATTTTTCTCTCTCCGCCACTCATAGTACCAGCCAATTGAGCTTTTCTTTCAACCAGACGGGGAAACAGGCTAAACACAAAATCAAGACGTTCGTTACGGACTTTTTTATCTTTAATTATATAAGCACCCATGTAAAGGTTTTCCTGAACCGACATATTTACAAACAGATTCATTTCTTCAGACACAAAGGAAATCCCTTTTTTGGTAATCTGAGAGGCTGAAAGCCCTGTTATATCCTCTCCATTAAAGGCAATACTGCCTCCCATGGGAGCTATCAGCCCTGCAATGGCTTTCATGGTTGTGCTCTTCCCGGCGCCATTGGGACCTACAATACCAACATACTCACCCTCATCTATATTCAATGAGACACCGCGCAATATCTGCAGATACCCATATCCGGCATCAAGATTTTTCACTTCTAACAGCATAACATCTCCATTGATTCTTAAAATTAATAGTTAGCTATCCGAGATAGGCTTTGGTAACTTTTGGATCATTAGCCACTTCCTGGGTGGAACCCTCTGCTATTTTTGTCCCAAACTGAATACATACAAGCCGGTTACAAACAGCCATAATCAACTGCATGATATGTTCTATCATGAGAATAGAAATTCCCTTTTCGCTGATTTTATTAATTATTCTCATGATATCAGTAAGCTCGCCTTCGCTGAGACCAGATGCCAGCTCATCCATAAAAAGAAGTTTTGGATTGCTTGATAACGCCCTTGCAAGGTCAAGTCGTTTCAACTGAACTGTATTAAGTTGTTCTGATATTGTATCTTCAGGCATTGGAAATTCTACAAATTCAAGCATTTCTCTGGCATGCTCAATATTATTTTTTATACTATCTGGGTTGTTACCAAAAATTGTAGACACCATGACACTTTCAAGTGCAGTCATTTTTGGAAAAGGACTGGGGATTTGAAATGTTCGAGAAAGACCCTTGCGACACATTTTTTCCGGAGCCAAACCAGTGGTGTTTTCACCGAACATTTTAACTGCCCCTGATGTTGGTGGATTTAAACCTGAGATTGCATTAATAAATGTTGTTTTTCCAGCCCCGTTAGGACCAATAAGACCAACGATATCGCCTTGATTAATTGTCATAGAGACTTCATTTACTGCTGTCAATCCGCCAAATTGCTTTGTAACATTTTGAGTTTCCAGTACGATCATTTTTCTGCAATTCCCTTAAAATGTTATTATAGGGACAGGATAAACAGAGGACTGATCAAAATTCAATCCTCTGTTTTCCTGATCTTAATTTTATTTTTTTGCTTCGAAATCCTTTACTTTCCAGGAATTCGGATAAATGATCGCACCTATTCCATTTTGGTACTGAATAATCGGGAAAAAGTATGCATCACTTGCTACAACCATATCCGGCATTGTTTCAGCAGTATACTTATATTCATTCATGATTATAGCGCCATCTTTTTTACCATAAGTCAATTTACCTGTATTCACTTCGTCTACAATAGTTCTGTGAATGGTGATTTTATCAAGTTTCCCATTGAGCTCATGAGTTCTGTTCAGTATTTTGATAAACATTCTGATGCCATCATAGGAAAGTCCGCCTGAAGAAGGGCTGGGATTAAAGCCAAATTTTGCCTTAACATCTTTTGCCCATTGCTTTGCTTCAGGAGTCGTTAACTGAGGAATACTGTCAAGAACGTAATTTGAAGCAGGACCAGTCATTTTATACCAGTCACCTATCCATCCCAGACCAGATGCAACCAATACTCCTTTATTTCCAACTTCATTATATTGTTTAACAAAGGCAGTAAGTGAAGGAGGTGCTGTGGAAGTACCTGCAAGTAGTTGCACCCCTGCTTTTTTGAATTTTGCAAGAAGAGGATAAAAATCAGTCTGGGTAATGGGGAAATATTCTTCAGAAGAAATCTCCCAGCCACTTGCTAATAATGCTTTCTTATATGCACCACCTGCACTGCGACCCCAGTCAGTATCTTCGCCGTAAATTGCTGCTATTTTCTTTTTTGGTGTCCAGATACCTGCTTTTATGGCTTCATTTACACATTCAATAAAATTTCCTTCAAGTTTTGCAGGTACAGGCCAGCCTTTACCACCCCAGTAACTATATTTTTCAGGGTCTTTCTGCCATTTTTCATTTACTACTTCGCTTGCACCAAAGCCAAACATATGTGGTACCTTGTATTGTGCTGCAACATCCATTACTGCTACTGCAACAGAAGAATGCCAATTTAACACACCTGCCTGGATACCTTTACTTTCGATTGCTTCAGCATAAGCACCTGACGCTTTTGCAGGATCAGACTGTGAGTCTATCCAGACGACTTCAATTTTGTAATCTCCAACTTTATAGTCAATAGCATCCATCGCCATTTTTACTGATGCTTTAAATTCTTTCCCAGTCTGGGCTGATGGACCGGTGAAAGGGCCAAGAACACCTATTTTCAAGGTTTTGTCCGAGGCAAAGCATTGCCCTCCCATTATGAAAAGCAAAGCCAGAACAATTGTTATAATCTGTTGAATCTTTTTTGTACCCATGGAATCTTCCTCCCAAATTAATAAATAAATTGATGAAGTTACCTATAAAAACATTTTAACAACAATTTAATTAATGCACTTAACATACCGCCATGATATTATTATTTTGTAACAAATCAGTTTTTAGCTTATTTTATTAAGTAAAGCATTGATAAGACAAAGTTTTTTTATGACTTACTCAAAAATAAATAAATTACCATGAATTTTATTTTGTAAAAAATTTTCAAATTTCAAATTTTTTACTGTAAATTTTTTTGACACTTTTACAGTAAAAAAAGTACCTGTTTATCAGATACAAAAACCTCTGGCAGGATTCCTTTCAGAAACGCTAAACTTATCCGATAAAGGCGTTGGTCGGCCCTTATTTTCAATCCCGAATGATATTAAATTTTTTTATTTTATAATAAAGGAGCTGGCGAGAAATCCCGAGAAACTTTGCGGTCTTGGTAATATTGTTCTTATTTTCAAAAAGGGTGTTTTTGATGATATTCTCTTCATGATCTGATTTTTTCTTAATTAAATTAATAGAGCTGCCTGCTGCAGATTTTCTGTCATGGCTTTGAGTTGATGGTAAAGGTCGGGATTTTATACTCCAGTTTGAAAAATGACTCTGCAGAGACTTTGTGCGGATGGTTTTCTTTGCCCCCACGATATTCATAGCCCCTTCAATAACATGCTCAAGCTCCCTGACATTCCCCGGCCAGTGATAGCTTTTGAAATTCTCCATTACCTCCCGGGAAACTTTCTCTACCTTTTTGCCCATCAGCGTATTATGTTTTTCTATAAAATGGTCCGCCAATAGCTCAAGGTCATCTAAGCGTTCCCGCAACGGTATAATGTGAATAAAAACCACTCCCAGGCGATAAAAAAGATCAGATCGCAATGTCCCATCTGAGATTGAAATGTGAGGGTCATTATTTACAGAACTTATAATTTTCAAATCCGTCTCAATCTCTTTTAAAGCACCAACTCTTCTTACTTTGCTGTCCTGTATGCTTCGAAGAATTTTACTTTGCAGCCCCACAGGCATTGAATTGACTTCATCTAAAAAAATAGTCCCTTTGTTGGTTCTTTCAAACAATCCGGCCTTGTTTACTGCACCCGTAAATGCACCCTTGGATGTACCAAAAAGAATTCCTTCCAGAAGGTTTTCAGGAATAGCAGCACAATTTACAGGAGTGTATTTTTTTGCGCTTCTTGAACTATGGTTGTGTATTGCCCTTGCAAATAATTCTTTACCCGTGCCTGTTTCACCAAAAAGCATCACAGGAGACGGAGTGCTTGAAGCCATTTTAGCAGAATTAATTGCATCAATAAAGGCAGGTGCCTTCCCAATAATTCTGTCAAATGTAATTGATGCACTGTCAAACTGCTGTTCTTTCCCGGGCAATGGCATAGATGCAATGGTTTGAGTAAGGGCATGATAATCCCTAACAAAACAGATGATGCCGATAAGCTTTTTTTTATTAAAGATCGGCAACACATTATGTGTGGTGTTGGCAAATTTACCCATTCGTGTACGATAATAAATCGGTTCATCAATAATGGGCTTCTTTTTTGCAAGGCACTGCATAATAATACTGCTTGAGTCATCAAGGTCATAAACATCTGTGACCTTATGCGAGATTGCAGCTTCAGGATCTAACTCGTCGATGCGAGACATCGCCCTGTTATAATAAACAATTATGCCATCGCTGTTTGTCACAATAACGCCATCACTGAAATTATCGAAAATAGAAAGATACTCTGAATTATCCAGGTCCTGTAAAAATCTTTCCGGCGTTTTTTTTTTAAAATCAACCATTTGTTAAAAGCTTTGTTAGCTCCGGTATAATATTCAATGCATCTGCCATAACATAATAATCGCAATTAGACATTATAGCAGCATTTTCATCAGTATTGATAGCAATTACAATTCCTGAAGTTTTCATCCCGGCAAAATGCTGAATAGAACCTGAGATTCCACAGGCAATATACACCTTGGGACTTACTTTTTCACCGGTTTGGCCCACCTGCATCGAATAAGGGGCCCATCCAGAATCAACTGCTACTCTTGATGCCCCCACCGCTGCATTTAATTTTTTAGCGCATTGAAAAAGCATGGTGAAATTCTCTTTATTCTTCATCCCTCTTCCACCGGTAATAATGATATTTGCCTCAACCAGGTTAATGCGTGCACTCTGATCTGGCGCCATCGTATTAATCACTTTTAAGCTGTCACAATACAGCCCTTCACAGTCAAATTGTATTATTTCTGCCGTTGGCTTCTCGGCGGCTGAAACCTTAATTGGTTCAACAGAATTAGGCCGCACACCAAATAATAAAACATCACCTGACAGTTTAATTGTTGCAATGGTTTTCCCGGAATATTGAGATGTCTTCGCAGAATTTTGTTCAAGGTCAACATCAATGCAATCCATTACCAAAGGCGAATCAAGCATGGCTGCGACTCGAGGTAGAATATCCTTGCCCTCAGCAGTTGACAGACCAAACAAGGCATTAATATTAAATTCTTTTATCGCATTTATTAAGGCTTTTGTTTTTACAACCGGGTTGCTTTGCTGATCTTTTGCAAGGGAAATATCCACAATTTTTAGTATACCAAAGGATTCCAGATCTTTTTTCAAAACGTTTACATCTGCATCCAGAACAAAAGCAAAAAGCTCAATTTCATTGCCCCTTGCCATAGCAATCATTCCCCAAACCGCTTCTTTAATTTTTCCGTTGTCTGTTTCTATAACAATGCCGATATTTTTCATCAGACAACCTTAGCCTCTTGTTCCAGGATGGACAGAATTTTTTGTGCGACACTCCCTGGGTCACCTGTTATCTCCTTCGGATTTCTTGACTGCTTCAGAGCCTCAAGCTGAATAATTTTCATTCCGGCTTTAGGGGAATCAATAGTTAAATCAGTAAAAGCAATTTTTTCAACCGGCCTTTTTCTTGATTTGACGATATCCGGGAAGGTGGGGTATTTGGGAGTATTTAATCCCCTTCCTGCACCAATGACACACGGTAGTGATAACTCATAGGTGTTTGCATTGCCGCCTGAAAGTTCACTGACAACAATTGCCCTGGTCTCTTCAATATCAACTCTGGTAACATTTGTTGCCACCGGAAAGTCGAAAAGTGCTCCCAGACGAAACATGGTCTGCATGCCTTCAGCATCAATAGACTCTTTGCCTGTAAATATCAATGACGGTTTTTCTGTCTTTTTAAGCGCCATAGCTGCTTTTAGCGCCCGGGCTGTTTCAATGCTGTCATGCTCTTCATTGCTTACTATCAAAAGTCCTCTATCAGCTCCCATGGCCAATGCAGACCGAATGGTATTTTCTGCATCCGCCTTTCCAAGACAGACCACAATAACTTCAGAGTTTTCCTGACAGGCATCCCTGATTCGCACCGCTTCGGTAACAGCATGCTCATCATAGGGATTTAAAAGAAAGGTTACATTCTCATCAATGTGACTTTTATCAATAATTGTAATATTTACAGCAGAATCAGGAACATGTTTAACACATACATAGATTTGCATTATTTATTCACCCTGAAAAAAGTAACCTTTCTTTTTACATATTTAATTATCCATTAACTGAAAAAGAGCTGTTATAATTTATTTCTCGTTTTCTTGAGAAAAAACCGACATCAGTTGACCTTTCAGTATATTTAAATTTGTACTGAAATGGCTCTTTGTCATGATCTAATCCTTTTTCACAGGCATCAATCAACTCAGCCATCATTCGACCGACAACCGGTGCATTCTTATATTGATTACCACTGGTACCAATAGCCATGTAATACCCGGGCAGGTCAGACTTGTCATAAACAGGAATCCAGTCATCAGAACAATCATACAGGTCAACAACTCCTTTTGGCTGATTAGGCACTTCCAAGGATGGAATCCTTTTACCAAGTCTGTAGCACTGTGCTTTCCATTGTTCATCTGTAAGAACATTATCTATGCCTTTTCCACCTCTTCCTGCATAAAAATCATCAGGACTCACCCACTCCTGAGGGTCACATTCAGGATCTTCACTTCCTATAAGAAATGTGTTGCCCACTTCAGGTCGGACATAGCAGCCAATATCTCCATCAGACATGTGATATCCGTCATCAAGGTAATTATATCCATCCGGGGACGGGCAATACATGACTTCATGCCTTAAAGACTTAGTTTTAATGTTACACCCCTCCCATACTCCCTTTGCCATCTTGTTAATTATAAAGGAGTGTGGTCCGCCTACATTGACAACTACTGGTGCATCAATCTGAGTGCCATCTTTCAATGTAATACCGGTTACTTTATCATTCTCATTTCTGATATCTACAACTTCAGCATTAAACATGAATGTTGCACCTTTAGCTTCGGCAGCTCTCATTATATTATGGGCTGAAAGAGCAGGGTCATTGACATAACCGCCTTCAGCACAAAAGATAGCACCTTCAACTTCTTTTGTTGGCTCATCAAAAAATTCAGGATCTTCAGGACGTTTGACCGGCCAGAATTCATGGAGATCAACAACAGGAACCATCTCTTTTATCTTATCATTATCCCATTCTTCATATTTAACACCCACTTCATCATAATTTTTCTGCACTTTCTTCCAGTCATGACCCTGGGATTTAATCAGAATTGATCCGGTGTTCATATATTTGGCAAGACCTTTTTCGTCCTCTGCATTATCCAGATAATTTTTCCAGTCCAGCCAGTACTTGAATCCTTCATAGGCCATGGCAACACCGTCAGCAGTTGAGTAATGTGCTCTTACAATTGCACAAGAACCAGCAGTAGAGCCTTCTCCGGCATCATGAAGCTTATCAACATTAAGCGTTTTATAACCCATTTTAGAAAGTTCATAGGCAATTGGACATCCAATAACACCTGCCCCAATTATAATTGCATCATATTTTTCATTCATAATTTTTCTCCCGTTATTAAGTTTAATGGCCAAAGCCATATTTATCAAGCATTAATCCAATCTATAAATCTCTGCTCACCGGCAGGTTGCAGTTTAAATTCTTCTCCTGCATGAAGAATAGAAGATATCATATCTCTCCCATACCCTCGCGAACAGGTCAACACAAGCCCTGGGCTGTTCTTACCTTTATTCAACGTTATAATCTGGCAAGGCACATGGGAAAAAGGCCCCTGAAAAAGAAAAGGTACTTTTCTTTCTGAGTCTAAAAAATCTAGTGCCGTCAATTTTTCGCAAATTGAAAATACATTTTTACCAATCAATGCGACACAAAGCGTAGATTCAGTAACATCTGTATATCCAGTTTCATTTGGCATTGATGCGTCATTCTTCGCATCCAGATTAAACAAGGACACCTGAGTGCCATTCATTCGATTGGCCAGAATACCATTTTCAAAAATACAATTGCCAGGTACTTCCGGGATATTTAGCCCAAAAGGTGTTATGGTTGCAAGATTGGAATCCTGTAAATCAACCCTGGGTCTATGGCTCAGGTCAACCAGGTAAGGTCCGTCACCTTCTTCACTGTACTCCATAACAACTTTCCAGTTGTCTCTCTTCTCAGTTTTTAAAGGAGTACTGCCAAATACAACCGGAGAAATTCTTTTTATATTTTTCATAATTTTTCCCTTACATTTTCATCCTTTGTCCTTCAGGATCATAAAATGGCATTGCGACCACTTTACCGTAAATCCGTTCATCCCCGCACTCATCTTCATAAATTTCCAACCGGGTGCCGATTTTGGAAAGAGGTCCCTCAACAAGCGCCATTCCCACTGCCTCGTTTAAGGAGAAACTGTCTCTGGCTGTAGCGACATACCCTCTCACCTTATCATCTACAATCAGTGCACCATCTCTCGGAGCCCGGCTGTTATTTTCTGTTTTAAACCCGACAAGCTTGAGGCGAGTCTGATCTTTTTCAGCCTGGCGCAGTGCAACTGCACCAATAGTCTTTGCTTCGACTTTTTTTCGATCCCACAAAAAGCCCAGACCCACATCTAAAAGATTTGTCCGCTGCTCAGATTCCTGACCCAAAATTATATGACATTTCTCCATACGAAGCACATTCTGGGCTTCGACACCAAAGTTTTGAATATTAAATTCTTTTCCTGCTTCCTTTAGCACAAGCCAGACAGCTTCCATATATGAAGAAGGCACATGCATTTCATAGGAGAGCTCTCCCACAAATCCCAGACGCATTGCTCTTATTGGTATTGTATCTGCAATTTTAAACTCTTTATATTCTGAGAATCCAAAAGCTTCATTGGAGACATCAATATCAACAATCTTTTCAAAGACCTTTCGTGCATTTGGCCCGGAAAGATTAATTACACCCAGGGAATCCGTAAGATTCACCAGTGCAAAATCCCATCCGTCATATCGGGTATGATACCTGATCCACTCAACAGTCTGTCCTGCACGGCCGCTTGAGGTGGTGAAATAGTAATCATTTTCACCCAGTTTTACAACAACGCCATCATCAATGACACACCCATCATCATTACACATGGCTGAATATTTGATTCGCCCTTCCTTTATTTTGGACATGTCAGATACAAAAACTCTCTGTAGCGCCGTAAGTGCATCAGGACCATGAAGTCGAAACTTTCCAAGGGTTGATCCGTCCAGCATGCCCACATTGTTCCGGACATTTTCAATCTCTTTTTTACATGTAAGATCCGTTGAAAAATACCGCGCTCTCTGCCAAACCCCAATATTTCTAAAAATACCACCATCTTTTTTCTGCATCTCATCCATGGGAGTATTCTTAAACATCTTATGATTGACACCTGCATAGGTTGAAATAAGTGTTGGCACAAGAGGTGGTCTGACATTTGTTGGCCTGATGGAAACATCTGGCAGCGCCTGATATTTAGCAACATATAAAGGCAAATTATGACCGGGAATGCCTCCCTGACTAGGTCCTAAACCAGTCGCTGTAAAGCGTTTTATCAATTCAGGAACATCAAATCCTTTTTCAATGGCCTGGTTAATATTTTTAATAGTTGCGTCTTCATCAAAACAAATAAAACTTTTGCGACCCTTTACCGGAGCTGTGACCAGTTTCGTTCCTCTGGCCGGTCCGGGAAGATTTTCCAGGACCTTTTTTGCCTCACCAATTTCCTTGATGGAGCCGCTTTCGCAATCAAAAGCTGCCTTTAACCCGGCAAGAGCTCCTGAAGCTTCAATAGATAACGGATCATTAAGTCCCAGAATACGGCCTGCTGCATGCATTTTATCCGGCATTTTATCCGGAAGAAAAAAACCGGTATGCGTGTCGTAGCGGAGGGTACCTAATGCAATAGTAATATGACCTGTTACAGGTGTCATACCGGCTGATGCCACAACAAGATCACAGGGAAAAGTTTTTGAAACCTGACCGTCAATACTTGAAAGGCTGACTTTTTTAACTCTCTTTGATCCATGGGCTTTTGTTGCCACCCACCCTTTGAGCAATGGAATTTTTTTAGCCTGAACCTTTTCCAATAATTGCGGATCCTGTCCGTCTTCTCTGATATCAGCAATACACTCAATTGTTAAACCAAGGTCATGGAGTTCAAGAGCTGCTTCAAGCCCCAGGTCATGTCCAATGCTAAAAACCGCATTTTTACCGGGAAGTTGACCATAGGTTTTTGCCATTCTTAATGCACAGCCAATCTGCATGACACCCGGTCTTTCATTATTGTCAAAAATTAAAGGCCTTTCAATACATCCGGCAGCAGCAACAACACTTTTTGCTCTTATTTCGATATACCGTTCATCAAAAACATCTTCTTTTTTTCCAATCTGAAACCCGGTAACAAGATTATTATTATAGGTTCCCACAGCAGAGGTATGGGTGAATACACGAATATTATCCTGGGCAATCACTTCGTCTGCAAGCTGCTTTGACCTGTCGTGAAGTGTCTGTTTATTTTTATACTCTGAAGATCGGTATTCGAAAAACCCGCCCAGCCAGGGGCGGGACTCCATAAGGATAACCCGAAGCCCTTTTTCAGCAGCTGAAAGCGCAGCCACCATTCCTGATGGACCTCCACCAATTATGCAGACATCGGTTGAAAGAAAAACTTCATCAAATTTGCCGGGCATTTCATAATCCGGGCTGATCTTTCCCAAGCCCGCAGCTTTTCGAATCTGTTTCATAGCAATGGGCCAGATCTTTGCCGGCTTATGCATCACATTATAGTAAAATCCGGCGGGCATCATCCAATCCAATTTGTCAAGAAAAGACATCATGTCATTTTCTGCAGAACCTTTTACATTCTGCTCTTTTATTACCATGCCGTCTTTGAGCAACGTATTTTCACACCGGACATTGGGGATACCATCAACTTCCATACAAGTATTGCTGCATTCACCATCAAGGCTGTATAGTCCTCTGGGTCGATGATATTTCAAGCTTCGACCAAAAATTCTAACATTGTTTCCAAAAAGTGCTGTAGCAACCGTATCTCCTTTTACGCCATAGTACTTTTTGCCTTTATATGTAAAGCCAAGTTTCTGAGCCGTATCTATTTTCAAAGTCGGCAGATGATTTAGCCTTTTCATCATTTTGTTGCCTCCTTCACTTCCTTTTCAAGGTTTGTAGTTGTATCCCGATGGATCTTAAACCATGATCCACATCCATCTTTATGAAACCACCACTCTTCCTGGACTCCTGCCACACATTTGTTCATGTGGACATACTCACACCAGGCTTCAGGTGTCATATCTTTTTCATCAGGTCTTGGGCCTTTTTCCTCACCACCAAATCTGAATTCATATCCATTTCTTTTCCCACAAACAGGACATGTGATTGTTAATGCCATTCTTTTTCTCCTTGTGCCTAATTGTCCGGGCTGTAATTCACAAGCGCTGCGGTTTCACCCATTAGCTTGTGTTCTTGATATCGTTTGAGGGCAAAGGGCTTCAACATGTCAGGGCAATCATTCGTTGCCATGAACTCTGCCATATATTTACCCACTGCAGAACAGGATTTAAACCCAAAGTAACCCCAGCCGCAATCCATGAAAAAACCTTCAATCTGTTCATTACCGTCCATAATAGGTGCCATATCCGGCGTCATATCGGCCAGTCCTCCCCATATTCTCATAAAACGGACACCTCTTAAACACGGTAAAAATTCAGACAATGCTTCAGCCTGATGCTTGATATAGTGTGCTGTATTTAAAGTTGTATAGTTTGGCCATGGGTCCATATGGGCACCGGTTGCTATTTCACCTTTCAGGGTCTGATTTGCATAACA
>Ga0307988_1000292_pt1 | contig 37452 bp, 27 predicted proteins | sample EllFjometagen183_FD_203166 | JGI IMG/M metagenome (GOLD analysis project Ga0307988, IMG submission 203166) | Marine microbial communities from Ellis Fjord, Antarctic Ocean - #183 | ecosystem: Environmental > Aquatic > Marine > Unclassified | place: Southern Ocean | collected 2014-10-08 | reverse complement strand
TAACGCCGATTCAAGAGGAGCAAAGCATAAAAAGGCGTTTCATCCATGAAAGCTTCGATGAATATCGGATGAGATTGAAACCACCTTATTTATTTCAGATATTGTCTTGACGTTGGGGTCCACTTTATGACACATAAAAGGTGTACCATTTTTTTCCTTGGCTGGTCTGCTTGTCTAAGGTTTTTGCCAGTTAAAATAATCCTTGACAAGGTATTTGTTGTTGTATGTTTTCCCTCACTGATGAACTGTACCTCTGCATTTTGCTCATGTTAATTTCCACCGGTAATGCAGCTGGCCCGATGTCAGCCATGCCGGTATTCGACAGGAGATGTGTCATGAAGAAAAAAGCAATTGTTGGTCTTTCAATTCTCATCCTCTCGTTCCTGATCCTTCCATTTTCCATCTCTGCCAAAGAGATCAAGACCCTTTCCCAGTTTCCCATGAGTGGGCCGACGGGATCACTGCCTGAATTCGGGTGGGGATTCATTGACGGCATGACATGGGTAAATGCCGAGGGAGGTGGGGTCAACGGTAAGAATATCAAATGGTATCTTGAGGACATGCGTTACAGCCCCACCGTTGAAGTTGCAAACTTTAACAAGTACGCTGCAGAACATGACCGCAGTGAACTGATCCTTGCCAGCGGATATATTACCGGTGGTTTGAAACCATTGATCAGCAAGGTCAATATTGAAGAGAAGATCCCCTGGCTGGACGGATCCTATTCCAATGAGATTTTCGGTTCTGAAGGTGGTCCCAGTAAATACCCCTACTACTATTCTCTGGGCGCAACATATGGTGATCAATTAAAGATTTTGGTTCGTTGGATCGCTGAGAACCACAAGGGGAAAGGCGCCCCCAGGGTAGGATTTGTATACAGCCCGACAGCATGGGGAAGGGACGGCCTGCCGGGTGCACTCGCTTATGGTAGGAAGCTTGGTATCAATTGGGTTGCTGAGATCGAGTATCCCTATTCGGCCACTTCCGCCACAAATGAGTGCATGACCTTGCGTAGGAAAAAAGCCCAATATGTCATTTATCATGGCTACTCGGGAGCAACCGGTCATACCGCCATCTTTTTCAAAACAGCTAAGAAAATACTGCGAAAAGCTCAGCTGCTTGGAACACAGTATACGACAATGACCATTGGCATTGCAGTTGTACAGGATGCTTTTGATGGATATATTGGCGTGTCCACCCGCCCGGTAGGAGATGCTATTCCCAGGTCTGCCGCCAATCTGGATAATCCGATGATCAAGCTGACACATCAGTTTGCGAAGAAATATCGTCCCAAAGAGTACAAGGCTGGATTGAGAGGCGGTATTAAGGATATGTTTTTGTATATGGAAGGGCTGCAATATGCTTTCATGATCCAGAAAGTCTTGACCGATGCAGACAGCGCCGGGAAGTTAACGCGAGAAGGTGTCAAGGAAGCGTTGGACAATCTGGTGTGGGACTTCAAGGGAATGTTTGATGGCAAAACCTTTTCTTATAAATCTCATACCATTCCGATGGCGAGATTATACAAGGCCAGCGTCAAGATGGTCAAAATAAAGGGCAAAAAATATCCCACAGGTAAACTGACACCTATTGGCGACTGGATCAATACTGATGAGACTGATTGGTAGAATGGACTGTTTAGTCTCATGGTGACTCATTGCCGTTCCGGAAAGGGGGGATGTGCGACACTCCTTTCCGGATATGCAACAGGGACCATTTCAGATTCTAGGCTTCATTCATCAGTCTTAGGGATCTTACAAAAACCGTAACCTCGATAAATCCTTTTTATATATCACCCAGAACATAGCCCCTGTTGTTCAGGGAACGGGTACTGTCTGTTTCTGAATGACGATATTGACAAACAAGTTTAACCGGAGTGTTTATGATCGATTTTCTGCAGGCCTTAGGCGATGGTGTTTTCATCGGCTTAGTCTACGCTCTTTTGGGGCTTTGCATCGTGATTATCTTTAAAGCATCGGAAACATTCAATTTTGCCATTGGTGAATTTCTGGTCATTGGAGCATTCCTGTTTTACGTCCTTTTCTTTGACCTGGGATTTCCGATGGTAGTGGCCTTTCCGATTGGACTTGCAGCCGCGGCAGCTGTCGGAGGCATCATTGAATGGTTCTCCATAAGGCCGCTGCTGGGTCGTTCGCCGCTGTCAATGACAATGGTTACCCTGGGATTGGCCATGGTCCTGAGAGCAGTTATCCAATTTATCTGGGGATCGCACTCCTATCCGTTTTTCCTTGAACTGCCTGACATTACGTTCGAAAGAGGCGAATTTCTCTTTATCTCAGACCCCATCTGGGCCGGCATGTTGTCGGTAGTCACATTTATGGTGATCCTGCTTTTTCTGTTTCGAACCCGCTGGGGCCTTGCCATTCGTGCTGTTTCTGAGGACCAGGCCAAAGCCATGGCCTTTGGAATCAACGCCCGTTTCATCCTGTTGATTATCTGGGCTATCAGTGCTGCCTGTGTTGCGGTTGCCGGCATCATGATCTCCAATTTCGGGGCCTTGTCGGTTACATCCGTATCCGTGGGCCTACGCGCGATTCCAGTCGTGCTCATCGGTGGCATGGACAGTATATTTGGGGCCCTGATCGCTGGTATCATCGTCGGAGTTGCCGAATCACTGGCCGGAGCCTACATCGAACCAATGGGGCTGGTGGGCTTCAAGGAGGTGGCTCCCTACTTTGTGATGTTGATCGTATTGTTCATCAGGCCTTATGGACTTTTTGGAACCGTTCGCATTGAGAGGGTATAGCTATGCTGTCTATCCAAAATCTGCGAGTCGTCTATCACGACGTGATCTCGGTGCTCAACGGCATCTCTCTGGAGGTCAAAGAGGGTGAAATCCTGGTGATCATCGGGGCCAACGGTGCGGGCAAGACCACCTTGCTACGTACCATTGCCGGCATGATTCATTTTTACAATGGAGACATCATCGACGGGGACATCAAGATGGGAGATGTCTCCATCAAGGGACTGGACTCTTCTGATATTATGAAGCGCTATTCCCTGACCTATGTCATGGAGGACCGTCCCATATTTGAATACCTTACCATTGAAGAGAACCTGAAGGTGGCTTCTTATTCGCGCTGGGATAACAAGATTAAAGATGATATCGAGATGGTGCTTGATTATTTCCCGGGCCTGAAGCGAACCATCAACCGCCGGGCGGGTTATGCATCCGGAGGTGAACAGCAGATGCTGGCCATCGGCATGGCATTGATGACAAAACCCCGGATGCTGCTGTTGGATGAACCCTCGCTGGGATTGGCACCCCTGATCACACAGGAGTTGTTCAAGATTATCCAGAAGTTGAACCGGTCCGGTATTACAATCGTCCTCGTCGAGCAGAATGCTTTTGCAGCGCTGAACATCGGCAACCGTGGTTACGTTGTGGAAATGGGACGAGTGGTTCTGGATGGAGAGGGGCAGGAACTGTTGAAAAATGAAGACGTCAGAGAGTTTTATCTGGGAGCCGGTGAAACCACTCGTAAAAGTTTCAAGGATGCCAAGCGATACAAACGCCGAAAAAGATGGTTATGAATATGACGGAACAAGATACCTTGCTGGACATCAACAATCTGACACTATCCTTTGGGGCTCGGACGGTGCTGGACAACATCAGCCTGTCTGTCCCCCGGGGTGCTATCTATTCGATCATCGGGCCCAACGGTGCCGGAAAAACCAGCCTGATCAACTGTATTAACATGCATTACAAACCTGATTCCTGTGATATGATGTTCGACGGGATCCAGTTGAAAGGGATACATCCTCATAATGTTGCCGCTCTGGGCATTGCCCGCACCTTTCAGAAAGTGGAGCTGTTCCACGGCATGACAGTTCTGGATAACATCAAGCTCGGGCGACATTTCCTGATGAAGTTTTCTTTCCTGGGTAGTTTTTTCAGACTGCCTAACATCGTCAAAGATGAAATGAAGCACCGCCAGGAGATCGAAGAGGAGATTCTGGATTTTATGGGCCTTTCAAGCTTTCGATACGCTCCCGTGGGGGCACTTCCCTTCGGTGTCAGAAAGCGGGTGGACATGGCACGGGCGCTGGCCATGAAACCCAAACTGTTGCTGCTGGATGAAATCATGGCGGGTATGGCGATGGAAGAAAAGGAGGACATCGCCAGCTATATCATGGATGTACAGCGTGACCTGGGTGTCACGATCGTCTGGATTGAACACGACCTGTCAGCTGTCATGGACTTGTCAGATCGGGTCTGTGTGCTGAATTTCGGCAACAAGATTACCGAAGGACTGCCGGAAGAGGTTCAAAAGCATCCGCAGGTCATCGAAGCGTATCTGGGCACACAGGAGGTGAAATGAGCAAACTGGAGGATACACTCGTCGGGCTGATTGTCAAAAACGCTGAGGAGATGCCTAACATTGCCGCCATGCGGGAAAAACGGTTTGGGGTTTGGTGTCCCATGACATGGCTTGAACTCAAAAACCAGGTTGAGCAATTCGCACTCGGGTTAATAGACCTGGGGTTCAAGCCGGATGATAAACTCACCATCGTCGGCGACAACAAGCCCGAGTGGATTATCGCCGAGTTCGGCTGTATGGCCGCAGGCGGTATTCCAACCGGCGTCTATCCAGACAGCCTGGCCGAAGAGGTCGAATACCTGATCTCGTACTCCGAATCCCGCTTCCTGGTGGTCAGGGACCAGGAACAGGTCGATAAGGTTCTCTCCTTCTGGGACAAAATCAAAGAAACTGTCCAGACCGTTATCGTATGGGACTCCCGTGGCATGAGCCACTACCATGACAAACACAAATTTCTGGTAGATTTCAAAAAAGTCATTGAGATGGGTACAGCCCAGGCAGACAACCAACCCGGATTCCTGGCAAAGCGGGCCAGGGAGATCGACCCTACTGAGGTCGCCATGATGCTGACCACATCAGGGACAACAGCCAAGCCAAAACTTTCCATGCTCAGCCATGAAAACCTGGTTTTTTCAGCGACCCAGTATAATCAGGTCACACCCATGGAAAGAGGTGACGAAACCTTCTCCATCGGGCCACTTGCCTGGATCGGAGAGCAGTCCTTTACGGTGGCCCGCTTTCTTAAAGTTGGCGCACATTACAATTTCCCGGAGGAGACAGAGACCGCCCGCAGGGATCTGCTGGAATTGCAACCCTATTACTTCGGGGGAACACCGGCCGTCTGGGAAATGCTGATTTCCACCACCCAGGCTGCCATTGACAATGCGGATCGTTTTAAGCAGTACTTTTACCACCTGGCCATTAACACGGCCCTGAAACGGACAGAAATCGAACTGGCCGGAAAAAGACCCAGACTGTCAACCCGTATACTGGGACGGATAATGGATTTCACCGTTATACGCCCGCTCAAAAACCGAATGGGCCTGGGACGCGTCAAGTCAGCCATGACAGGAGGTGGCGCTATTTCGCCAGAGGTTTTCAAATACTTCAAGGCCCTCAGAATCGACCTGCGTCAGATATACGGTCAATCCGAGTGTTCCGGGGTCGCTACCACCCATCGCAAGGACGATATAAGACCCGAGACGGTCGGCGTCCCGATTCCGGGAATTGAGGTCAAGGTTTCTGATGATGGTGAGGTTCTGGTCCGGGGAAAAAATCTTCACCAGGGGTACTATAAAAAACCAGAGGCAACAAAGGAGGCCCTGGACGAAGACGGATTTCTCAAGACCGGGGACGCTGGTTATTTCGGAGAGGATGGTCACCTTTACGTCTTCGACCGCTCCAAAGACATGATGACTATTGATGACGGTACCCGCTTTGCCCCCCAGGATATCGAAACCCGTCTCAAGTTCAGTGCATACATTAAGGACGCCATGGTGATCGGCAACGGCCATCCCTTCATAACGGCCATCATCAGTATCGATCTGGAAAACGTCGGCAACTGGGCCAAAAAGCGGGGAATTACCTACACCACCGTTCAGGATCTCTCCCAGCGCGATGAAATCTATGGGTTGATCGAAGGGGAGATCAGCAAGATCTGCCAGCGGTTTCCGGAAAACATTCGTATCAAACGCTTTGCTAACCTGATCAAGGAACTTCACCCCGATGACGGAGAGCTGACCCGAACCAAAAAGGTTCGGCGAGGATTTGTCAATGAACGCTACCAGTCGCTGATCGCAGATCTATACGGGGATAAAAACCGGCACCAACTCGATATCGAAATTCGGTACGAAGACGGTCGTGTATCCAACTTCAAGGGGAATGTCACCATCAAGGAGGTAGGCCAGTGAGAACAGTTTCCGAGTGGTACAATTCCACATTTTCATCAACCGCCGTTTTCAGCCACCGGGAAGATGAACGAATTTTCAAGACCCGCTTCAAGCGCACCTGGTTTTACATTTTCCTGGCTGTAAATGTGCTGATGTTTGTTGCATCCAGTTTGGGATATGGAGCCAACGAATACCATTATTTCATTCTCAACCTGATACTTGTAAACCTGGTCGCTGTCATCGGACTCAACCTGCTTGTCGGTTTTACCGGTCTGCTCTCCCTGGGACACGCAGCCTTCATGGGGGTTGGGGCATACACATCCGCTCTGCTAATTGTCGAATACGGGTTTCCGCTGGTTGTTTCCATGATCATAGCAGGCCTGGTGGCAGCAATGGCCGGACTGGTCGTCGGGATTCCATCATTGCGCATCAAAGGCTTCTACCTGATGGTGGCAACCCTGGCCTTTCAGATGGTGATTGATTATGGCGTGATCCACTGGGAAAGTTTGACACGTGGGATAAGAGGTATTTCGCTGCCCACACCTGATTTTTTCGGGCTGGCACTCAAAGAACAGAAGTCCTATTTTGTGTTTCTGTTCGCAGTCACCATCGTGATGATGTGGGGGGCCAAAAACCTGACCCGGTCTAAGATCGGCAGGGCTTTTGTGGCGATTCGAGACAACGATATCTCGGCCGAAATCATCGGGATTCCCATTTTTCCCTACAAGTTGCTTTCCTTTTCCGTCAGCGCCTTTTATGCAGGGGTTGCAGGTGCCCTTTTCGCCTCACTGATGCGAACCGCCATACCAGAAGACTATCACATGACGAGTTCCATCATGCTGCTGGCCATGGTTCTGATCGGAGGGCTGGGTCGACTGACCGGTTCCATTTTCGGTGTTATTTTTATGACCATGATTCCGGTTCTCCTGGATAACTTCTTCAGCTACCTCAGTATTGTCTATGACCCAAACATCACTATCATCCTGGGGCCGGCCAAGGAATTTGTTTACGGCGGACTGATTGTACTGTTTATCATATTCGAACCGGAGGGCATGTTCGCAATTTGGATGCGCATCCGCGACTACTTCAGGATCTGGCCACTACCCTATATTTCAGAGTAGTCATCAATAGGGTCTCTGAAGACCCCATTGAAGTGACCTATCCGAAAATATGCTTTTTGGCTGCTATTTCGGCAGCTTTGATCAGAGGATAGGCTGTAGGTGATGCTGTCAAAAGCGGATGTGTTCCAACCTGACTCGTCATGATGGATTCCACGGTCATGCGGTTTTCAATGGCCAGACCGATGAGATTGATCAACTCACCTGTACTGGGCCCACCAATGATTTCACCGCCCAGTAGAATGCCTGAGTCCTTGGCAACGACCAGTTTAATGAGCTGTTTATGGGTATTGGGCAAGGTTGCCGGATGTTTATCGAAACCTTCGAAGGTACCGGTGACGATATCGAACCCTCTTTCCTTGGCCAGATTTTCAGTAACACCCGCAGCGGCAAAGGAAATATCACCAAATGAGGTTGAGAAAATCGCGATGGTACCACCAAAGGACCTGACCACCGACAGTTTATAGAGGTTCATACCTGCAATCCGGCCTTCAGCGCACGCAGTTGACGCCAGCATAAGCCCCTTGAGGGTGCGGGTAATAAAGCTGAACTTTTCAGCACAGTCTCCCACAGCAAAGACGTCCTGATTTTCCGTGCGCATATACTCGTTCACCTTGATTGATCCGTGTTGGTTAATCCTGATGCCTGCCTTTTCAGCCAACTCAACATTCGGTTGATAGCCGGTACTGAGGATAACACCGTCTGCCTCGATGATGTCCCCGTTATTCAACAGCACACCCGACACCTTACCATTTTCTCCCAGGATCTCTTTAACCCCTTCATTTGTAATCACATTGACGCCTCTTTCCCTCAAAATCTCTTCTGCCTTAACAGACAGTTCCGGGTCAAATGCCAGACTGAGAATGTGTGGCATAATCTCCACGATGGTTACCGATTGTTTCCCTCTTTTGTTCAGTTCATCTGCCATTTCCACGCCGATAAACCCACCGCCAAGGACCACAATTTTTTCGCGGAGGCTACAATTCACCATCATCTGGTCCAGAAACACTTTGTTTTTGGGAATCGTAAAGGAATTCTCAAGATCTGCTCCCTTCAGCCACGCTGGAACCTTGGGAGAAGAGCCGGTGGCCAACACCAGTTTATCAAATTGGATTTCCGTGTTGTCTGCAGTTAAGCAGGTTTTGTTTTCCAGGTCCAGGGAAACAGCCTCATCAATTTTGAGCTTGATGCCCGCGTCGAGAAGACCCTTATCCGGAACGACATTCTGTTCACTGCTCTCCAGCGTTCCAAAGATGTAGGGGATACCACAGGGTACCATTACTTTTTCTTCCTTGCGTAGAACCAGAAAATCCTTGTCCGGATAAAATGACTTTCCGGTAGTAGCGGCTGAAATTGCGGCAGCGCTGCCACCTATAACTAAAACATCTGTTTTCATTTTTTTACTCTTTTGAGTGTTAAGCATTGGGTAGAATTTTCGTGTTGGTATGTCTACCAGATACCTCTTAACTTACAAGCGACATACCAAAACAGGTTGCCGGCACCATCCCTTTTACTACCTGTTCGGGCATGACTTGTATTAGTAATTGTTATAATTCATTTATTAATCAAAATACCCATGCAGCTATTCACCAGAAATAGCTGTTTTTATTCTCTGAACTTGATTTATCCCAATTTTTAGTTCAGCAATGGTTGTGATAGTATTGTTAAATTGTTAATATATTTTTAACAATTGCTAATTTTAAATGCATCAAACGTTAACTTTTTAACATTTATCAAATGATTGATCAGGAACTCGGCCATTACTGGAAAACGGTAGTCGATACCATACCCGATGGCATCATGATCGTTGATACAAAGGGCACCATCCATTCCGTCAACAAAGCCTTTGAATCCATTTGCGGGTACAAGGCTGAAGAGGTGATAGGTAAGTCCTGCGAGATACTCAGCTGCAGTTGCTGTGATATTGTTCGGACGCGCAATGCCCCCCACTGGTGCTCGCTGTTCCGAAAACAGGAGCTGTCAAAGCTCAAGTGTCATCTCATCTGCAAGGATGGTCGCTACCTGCAGGTCATCAAGAATGCTTCGCTGCTGAGGGATGAAAAGGGTGAAGTCATCGGCGGTGTTGAATCCATCACAGACATCACGGAACTGCTTGAAAAAGACATTCAAATCGAAGCCTTTCAGCAGGAGTTAAGGGAGCAGGATGTTTTTCAAGGCATGATCGGAAACTCTGCCGCGATCAGGCACGTCTTCGATCAGATTAAGAACGTTGCCGATTCCGATGCTTCCATTGTGATCCTGGGTGAAAGTGGAACGGGCAAAGAACTTGTGGCACGCGCCATTCATCGTGTCAGCCGGCGCAGCGAAGGACCCTACATCAAGGTCAACTGTGCCGCTCTGAACGAGTCCCTGCTTGAAACCGAGCTGTTCGGCCACGTCAAGGGTGCATTCACGGGAGCTTACCAGGCCCGGGAGGGACGATTTGAAGCTGCCAATGGCGGAACCCTCTTTCTTGATGAGATTGGCGACCTGCCACTTTCCACACAGGTCAAACTGCTGCGGGTCATAGAGGAAAAAGTAATAGAGCGGGTTGGAGACAATCACCCCATAGATATTAACGTCAGAATTATCACCGCCACCAACCGTGACTTAAAACAGATGGTGACCCAGGGTTTGTTCCGCGAGGACCTGTTTTTTAGGATTAATGTGGTCCCCATCCACATCTCACCTTTAAGAGAAAGAATAGGTGATATTACCCTGCTGGCCGAGTCCTTTTTCCAGAACCTGAAGCTTAAAACCAATCGCCAGATTAAAGGGATTAGCCGTGAGGCAATGGAGATGTTGCTGCTGCATCCATGGCCGGGCAACGTACGCGAATTGAAAAGCGCCTTTGAATACGCCTTTGTCACCTGTCAGACCGATATGATTCAACCTGATGATTTTCCATCCTCCCTGATGCAGGTGGCAGGAGCAGCCACTGGGATTAAGATACCTGTTCCGAACCGCGATGAAGAGAAAAAGCAGCGACTGATTGCCGCCCTGAACCAGACGGGGGGTCATCAGTCCAAAGCTGCTGAGATCCTGGGAGTATCGCGGGTTACTGTCTGGAACTGGATGAAACGATATAACCTTCGTTCCTGGGGTAGCGGTCAGTCTTAGGATTTCAGATTGATTTTGGAGACAAATCCCGTTAATGATATGAAGGTAACATCTGGCGGGTTTTCAAGAACGGCAATACAGCAATCATATTGGAGAGGACCTTATGAAAGTTGAACACTGGAAGGATGTTGAAGATGTCAAGATCGAGAAATTTCCCTACCGGGGAAAGATGCATGACGTGACCGGAACAAGTGTCCGCTGGTTGTCAAGTCATGGTGATGACGGCAACGGCTATCCAGAATATGGCCTTCGGTTTTTCACGATTCAGCCGGGGGGACAGATCCCGATTCATAACCATTTTTATCACCAGACCATGTACATCGAAAGTGGGAAATTTGAGTGCTACGCATACAACCCCGACACTGACGAGGTTGCTGAAACCCGGGTATGCGGTCCGGGAAGCTCCATTTACATCCCCAGCATGGAACCGCACGGCATGAAGAACATCGGCAACGAGCCAGCCACATTTCTCTGCTGCATCTGTAATGTATATGACGAAGATGAAAATGATTAACAGTCAACTCCGGCGGTCTCGCTCCCTGATCCGGCAGAAGATGGAATCGCGATGAAAGACAACAGCCGCAGCCTTGTCCTCATTGTTGATGACAGTACAGACAATCAGCAGATCCTGAGCCTTATGATCGGGAAAAAGGGGTATCAGACTGCGGTGGTGTCCAGTGGAGAAGAGGCCATCACATTCGCCAGAAAACAGATACCAGATCTGATTCTGCTGGATATTATGATGCCGAAAATGGACGGTTTTGAAACCTGCCGCCACTTGAAAAATGATGAGAAGACCGCACAAATTCCCGTTATTTTCGTCACCGCCCTCACCCGTTCCGAGAGCATCGAAAAAGCCTTTGAAAGCGGCGGCAGCGACTATATCACCAAACCCTTTATCCGTGAAGAGATTTTTGCCCGGGTCGGCCTCCACATCAAACTCAGACAAGCCACAAAAAAAGCGCTGGACACACTGGCTGAACTCGAAAAGAGCCGGGATGATCTGCAGGCTGTTCTCAATCAGCTGCGGGTAGGAACCATTATTATCGATGCAGAAGGCATCATCCGCTTTGTCAGTGACTGTTGTGCTGAAATCAAAGGGCTAGACCAGAAACCGCTGATGAATCGACACTGGAAGGAGGCAATGCCCCTTGCGGATGATTCGATTGTACGTCTGTCACGCACCCTTCAGCAATCACCAAACGAGCGAAACAGGGCCACCCTGATTTTTCAGTCCGAGTCAAGAGAGACGGTCTGGATGGAGGCAGAGGTCAAGGAGGATCCAAGACACCCGGAGCACTCCATCATTTACCTCTATGACATGACCGAGGTTCATGCTCTCCGAAGCCAGATCGGGCAGTCAAAATATGTGCAGATGATCGGCAACAGTCCGGCCATGCTACGGATGTATGAAATGTTCGAGCAGGTTGCAGAAGGAGACTGGACAATACTGATAGAAGGGGAAACCGGATCCGGCAAGGAGCTTGTCGCCCGCAGTATTCATGCAACCAGCAACCGTCGCAGCGGCCCCTTCATCGCCGTCAACTGCGCCGGACTCAGTGAGACCCTGCTCGCCAGCCAGCTGTTCGGACATAGGCGGGGTTCATTTACGGGTGCGGTCGCCGACCAGGCCGGTTTCTTCGAAGCTGCGGAAAAAGGAACCCTGTTCCTGGACGAGATCGGTGATATCCCCATGAGCATGCAGGCCAGCCTCCTCAGGGCCCTTCAGGAACATGAAATCATCCGCATTGGTGATACCCGTTCCCACAAGGTGGATGTCCGAATCCTGACTGCCACCAACAAGGATCTGGGAGAACTGGTGCAGCAGGGCCTCTTCCGAGAAGATCTTCTCTACAGGATTCGCGTTGCCCGCATCAGCGTCCCCCCCCTGCGTGAACGTCAGGAAGATATAGGCATCCTTCTGAACTCTTTTCTGTCGGAGCGCCGCATCTCCATGGGCAAGCCAACCGTGAAATTTGATACCGAATCCATGCGGATTCTGACCGAATACAGCTGGCCCGGCAACGTCCGGGAGTTAAAGAACGTTGTGGACCACTGTATCATCCATTGCCGGAAGTCCATCATTCAGCCCGAGGACCTGCCTGCTGAAATCAGGACTTCGCAGCAGGGAACAGTCCAGGTATCCCCACCCGTTGATCCGCAACCGGCAACACCGTCGCTCCATCGCACAGCCTGGGAGGGCGACGAGACCAATGACATCATGGCTGCCATGAGACAGGCCAGGGGTAACCGCTCCCGCGCAGCAAAGTTGCTGGGGATCAGCCGTGCCACATTTTACCGCCGACTTGAAAAACTGAATATAGATCCCTGATTGCCTCTTTTTCAATTAAATGGAGAAAGCCCATGCCAGAAGAAAACATCAGCCTGGAATATCAGGATAACATTGCCGTTGTTTGTATCAACAGACCTCAAAAACGGAATGCATTTAATGCGAACATGTTTTCTAAGCTCGAAACCGTCACCGAAACACTGAAATCGAACCTGCCACGGGCGATTGTTCTGACAGGCAGCGGAGACAAAGCCTTCTGCGCCGGTTTTGATGTCAATCCGGACAATCCCATGAACACAGACCTGGTTAAGTCTGTTGAAACCGGTGATGAGGGACCGGCACGCCTGGTGGTTGAGCGCATTCGGGCGGTTGTTGACGCGTTTGTCCAGCTACCGGTACCGATCATTGCTGCCATCAATGGACTGGCTTACGGAGGGGGAGCAGAAACAACCATGCGCTGTGATCTGAGGGTGATCGACCCTGCAGCTGTGATCTGTTTCTCAGAGGTCCGATTAGGGCTGATGCCGGACTGGGGTGGGTCTCCACATCTGGTCCGACTGGCAGGCCCGGCCATCGCTGCTGATCTGATTTTAACTGCCAGGACCGTAACAGCAGAAGAGGCATTGTCATTGAAACTTGTCAATCGGATCAGCTCACCGGGCAATGCATTGAACGAAGCCATTGAAATTGGCAGAACCATTGCGGCGAATGGCCCCAGAGCTGTTCGGTCAGCACTGGAGGTCACTCGACGCAGCCCGGACCTGCCTCTGGCTGAATCGCTTGATCTCGAAACAGACCGTGCCATTACCCTGATTGCCTCCGGAGAGTTTATTCACGGCGTCGCTGCATTCCTGGAAAGAAAATCCCCTGAATTCCCTGATAAATAGCCTGACCTGTCCCATCCTCTCTCTCCTGAAACACTTTGTCTCATTTATGTTCCATTTAGGACATAAATGAGACAGTTCCCTGGCTAAATGGTTTTCCCTTCACCCACCATCTTCATCTCTAATCATCTGTAATTTAGAGCCATATAAACTTTTCTATTCAAATGGCACACCGTCTGCGCAATATATCATCAAGCGTAACGATATTGATAGATTTGTCTCAAGCCATAATTTCCATAAATAGAAAAGAGATCTGAAATGAAAAACAAATTCGCAATGATATTAATCCTTTTTGCGATGGTATTAGGATACGGATGCGAAGGGGAACCCGAGGAAGTCACAACCACTTCGGATGCAAATACTGCTACTATCGGCGTACAAGTCAACATGAATGCTGGATCCAGCTACCAGATGTTCAATGCGGTTGGAACCGTTGATGAAATAGCCGCCATTACGGTAGACGCGGTCAATACCATTGATGAAGCGGTCATTACCTCCACATCACTGGAAAACATTGCCGGTACCTGGGCAGGTATTTTAAGTAGCTTACCATATAATGTCAGCATTCGTTTCCAGGCCACCGCGCTGAACGCTGACGATGTAGCGATTTTTTCCGGCACTATGGAGCAGACACTGGTTGAGGGAGGAGAAAACAGTATCGCCATCAACCTGTCGTCCATTGATGATGCCGTGCAACCGGATAATCCAATCATCGCCTCAGTCAGCATGCCCCAGAAGGTTCTGGTTGATTCTGAACCACAACGGGTGGCATTTCAGATCAATTTTCAAACGGACGTTGCCTATACCATCAGTGTGAGTGCCGGCCAGATTGCCGATGCCTTTGATGGAACGCCATCCAGTTCGTTGTCAGGTATTCATGATCCTGCTGGCGAACTTGAGGTTTTCTTTATCGCTCCCTCGGAACCGGTTGTCGCTCAGTTGACGATTACAGTCAGGGACCTGGATGCCTCAGACGAGGTAGGTGCCAACTTTTACCTGGAAGTGGTCAGCTATGATCCGGACACCTGGACCGATTCCGACGTTTCTGTTGTCGTTGGGCCGGCTATTACAGACATGGCATTCAGCCGCAGCGAAACAAGCTTGAAGCTGTTAGTGACAGCTAGCCCGGACAGTGGGCTGACACACGAATGGACAGGAACAGGTGATTTTGCGGACCTTAACGCCACTGGAAATCCCATCTTTCTAATGGACTTCACTGATGAGATGGCAGGAGAGATTACCGTTATGGTAACAGATGCCAACAATCTCCAGGCCTTTGTCACACGAACCATTCATGCAGGGGACTACCCTTACACGGTGAATGAATACATCCTGGACATGCCCGGCATTTATATCTTCGACGAAACGACGCAACTGTTGTGGCAGGATAACACCAACAAGGTCAGTAAAAAGTGGTCAAGGGCTAAGACTACCTGTGCAAGTTTGAATCTGGTCGGATACACGAACTGGCGATTGCCGACAAAGACCGAACTGGTGAATATGTTTGATCGGAAGGGTGATTTCAGCAACACCTACGAATCAGCGTATTGGACAGGTGATCAGGATCCTGATGACAGCAGCAGGGCCATGACCGTCTCCTTCAGTGACGGCAGTGAAGCAACTGCTAGCAAAACAAAGAAGAAACTGGTTCGCTGTGTGAAGAACTAGGAAGACTTATCGCCCACTACAGCTCTTTTACCATTCTGAAGTGGGCAGGTATCCTGGCAGTATCCTGAAAGGCTGGAAGCCGAGTTTCCAGCCTTTTTTGCATTCCCATCCTCTCATAGAAACCAACCGCTGGATTTCCCTCATAAACATCCAAGTGAACGCTCTTGAAACCATTCTCAGATGCTTGTTCAAAGGCATTTTCAAGCAGACGTCGCCCGATACCCGTCCCTTGTCGTTCGGCTCTTATGGAAAGCAGGTGAACGTAGTACGCACTCTTGGGAACAAAGGGAACAACATAGTTCAAGTGCCTGGAGCAGTTCGCCAGATACACCAGCTGCTCGCGGTTAAAAACAGAGAGCCCCTTTGCAGCTGACTTTTCCTCCAGCAACCCGTGTAACTCTCCGGCAAACCCCAGTTCAAATCCCAGGAGGTCACTATTTTCCATCAAAACGGTTGCACAATCAAATCCGTATGAGCACCCGGCTGATTGCCAGAGTGGCGTTATCCAGCGGCTGAACAGCTTACGGTCCTCACGCACCAGACAGCCAAACACCGAAGGATCAGTATTGAAAATCAGATCGGCAATCAGATGGTCATAACTGCCTGTGCTGGCCGGTTCCAGGGAGTACCTGTCATCCATTTCTGTCATTTAGGCTCCAGGCATCAGTCATCTTTGTCGGTGTCCTTCAGGATCTTCAGGACCTTTTCGTAGGCTTTCAGCACCTTGGTCTTGATATTCTCAAAATCATTTTTGATATTTTTCCCACTCATCGCTTCTCCACTCCGGCTCAGGCCCTGAATATAGGATTCGAATCCTTTGCCATGATGGAAGTACCCCCCTTGTCCGATTTCATAGCGCGCCACCAGCTGTTTGCAGTATCGACACTGAACAAAAACCTTGTCCGGTTCTCCCGGTTCTCGAACCAGGATGTTTTTCATATTCCTAGAGCTGCAATTCTGGCAGGTTTGTCGATGCACTTCCATATTCTTCCTCTCCTATAACCCAAATAACGGTATATAAAATAGCCCCAATAACAAAATAAGCATAATGGAAATGATGGTAATCAGGATACCCGGACGAATCATATCTTGGGATTCCAACAGCCCGGAGCCAAAGGCAATGGCATTCGGAGGTGTACTGATGGGCATCGCCATGGCAGTTGAGCAAACCAGAGCGATGGGTATCACAAAGAGGCATGCCTCAAAATTCAACGAGATGGCAATGGGAATCAGCAGGTTCGCGGTTGCCGTATTACTCATGAACGTCGTCATCACAGCCGCCAGACAGAGAAACGCGAACAGGACAGACAGAAAACCGATCTGCAGGGGAATCACATCCACAATTTCCCCTGTCAGTCCGCTCTGCTTTAAGCCTACACCCAGACAGATCCCACCACCCACCATGAACAACACGTCCCAGGGCAATCTTTTGAAATCACGCACCTCCAGCAGCCCGAAACCAAAGGTCCCAATCACCGGAATCAGGCTGACCGTACCGATAGAAAATCCATGCTGCTTGGTTGTCAGCCAGCCGATGATGGTCAGGCAGAAAAGCAGGATAATCGCCCAGTGTTTGGAACTCATATCGCTGGACTGCGTTTCTGAGAAGGTTATCACCAGGTCACCGGGTGGATACATTTTCAGAATAATGAACCAGACGACTATCAGCAGCACGATCATCAGCGGCACCGACACCATCATCCACTCCCCAAAGGTCACCGAGACCCCTTTCTCCACCATATAACTCATGGCAATGGCGTTCGGCGGCGTTCCAATTGGTGTGCCAAGTCCCCCCAGGTTGCAGGCGAACGGGATGGAGAGCGCAAGACCCTTGGAAAAACGACTGGTTTCTGGAATGTTGCTGATAATGGGCAGGATAATGGCAAACATCATAGCGGTGGTTGCTGTATTCGACATCCACATAGAGAGAACTGCAGAGACCAGCATGATACCAAACAGGATCCTCGAGGGCTTTGTTCCGGTTTTTTTCAGCAGCCAGTTGGCAATCCGATTATCAAGGTTGTATTTGTGCAGCATGGCCGCCAACACAAACCCACCCATAAACAACAGGATGATATCCGAAAAAAACGGGGATAAAAAAACCTGCCGTTCAGCTTTACCAGCAGAGGGATTCATAACCGGCAGCAGCCACGCTATCTGCAAAAAAAGGATAATCAAGCTGGTAACGTACAGTGGAACCCACTCTGTCACCCACAGCAGCGCTGCAATGATCAGGACACTCAATGCTATGGACTGCGCATGATCCAACCCAAACAGACCGGCAAACAGCTGCAGCTGATCGGCAATTACAAAGAACAGAGCCAAAAGGATTAAAACAACGACCTTTATATCTGGTTTCATGTCATGACAATAGAAGAGGTTATTCGAGCAAATCTGGAACGGGTCCGGATTGTTGTCCACATTGTATAACTGAAAATACGGACACTGGATAACGACTCATCAGTTTAAAGCATACTGTCTTTATACTGTTTGACCGGATCAGAGTGTAACGGACATTTTTGAATCGGGCAAGACAATCAGTTTCACTGCTGATAACCTTGTTGGGCAAAATCACTTGCAGTACATTGCCGGCACAAAGCAGTAAAAAATTGCTTTTATTTCATGATACTTATACAGTGTTACAAGAACAGTTTGTTTAGCGCACCCAGCCAAATCGGCTTTTACGATGATCAATAGCCAAAACAAAATCTGATATGAAACTAAAATATAAACTCCTGCTTCCCACATTGATTCAAGCTGCCTTGATAGCCATTCTGCTTGTTTATATGGCCAGTGCAGGCTCGTCTCTGCTTAACTCCCTGGAGAGTGAAACCACTCTAATCAACCGCACATCGGAGCAGCTGAACCAGCTCATTGACAAGACCAACAAGTTCTTTCTGAGCAAGGTCTCTCAGAAAGATTTTTCAGAAGAGGTCAAAAAAACACTGAATATGCTAAAGACCCAGCAATCCTTCGAAGCCACGGAAATTGTCAGGGGCGTGGTTATAATCCAGATGAACATTCAGAAGGCAGATGGGCTGCAGAGGCAAAACAACCAATTTATTGAACAGATTCTGAAACTGACTGAACGCTCCATGGAGCAATCAAACGGGTATATCAAACTAACGGTCCAGAATCTTGTTGACCCGAAGAAAAAGAACCAGGTGTCAGTTATGGAACGGATGGTTATTCTTGGGGCCAGCGCCAACACCAACGCCAATATGAAAATACAGATATTGGTTTACCAGATGTTAAAAGATTTCAGTAAAAAAGAGGAGTTATCGAGGTTTCTGAAGATCCTGTTGGAGAATGCTGAAAAGGACATTGTAAACCTGAAGGACACACCATTTGCAAGGATGCCGATTGCAGCAAAGAATGCAAACTTAGAAGTTGGCGAACGGATCAATCAGTATATTTCCAACATAGAGTCAATCACCGCCATCGAGAACAGTATTCAGCAGCAAACCACATCTCTGCAGAAGGCACTTCGCAATATTGAACTACGGAGCATGGAAAGTACCTTTGGAGATATTTCGGACCTTGGTTTCATGTTAGCGACCTTTCTAATTGTTCTTTCACTGTTTCTGATTGTAATTGGCTTCATCTCCGCCCGGACCATCACCAGCCCGATGCTGATGCTTCGCAACTGGGTCACCGGCGTTGTATCTGAAGGTGACTTCTCAGGGCAAATTGAAAACAGCCGGACAGACGAAATTGGGGAGACGGTTGATGCACTTAACACCCTGATCAAGTCTCTGTACGATTCGATAAGTGATATTAATAGTGTAATGGAGGCTGTTGACAAGGGAGACTTCTCCGTCCGGGTAACCCGTCAACATAAGGGAGATCTCAATCATCTGAAAATGAGTATCAACAGCAGTGTCGAATCGCTCAGCCGGACCATGAATCAGGTTGTTCATTCCAGCCAGCAGATTAACACCGGGTCTACTGAATTGTCGGCATCCTCACACTCCCTCGCCAGCGGAACCTCTCAGCAAGCCGCCAGCCTGGAAGAAATCAGCTCATCCATGGACGAGCTGAAATCCCAGTCAACGACCAACAACGGCAACGCCATTCAGGCTTCGGATCTGTCCAGTCAAACCATCGACATTGTTGAACGCGGAAACCGGCAGATGGAGGACATGCTCACTTCCATGGATCAGATCAATAACACCAGCACAGATGTCTCAAAGATCATCAAGGTGATCGATGAGATCGCTTTTCAAACCAATCTACTGGCCTTGAATGCTGCAGTGGAAGCCGCCCGGGCGGGTAAATACGGAAAGGGGTTTGCCGTGGTTGCCGAAGAGGTTCGAAACCTGGCCGCTCGCAGTGCTGAGGCGGCCCGCTCCAGTACTGAAATGATTGAAAAGTCCGGAAAAGAGGTGGAAAAAGGGGTGGACAATGCAGGTAAAACAGCCGCTATCCTGAACGAAATAAACGAAAGCATCACCAAGGTCAATGGCCTGGTCGCGGAAATTGCTACGGCGTCCAGAGAACAAACCATCGGCATTGATGAGGTGAATAAGGGGCTGAGCCAGATTAACAGTGTGGTTCAGCAGAACTCTTCCATTTCCGAAGAAACCGCTTCAGCCTCAGAGGAATTGAATGGGCAGGCACTGGAATTGGAGCGGATGATGAGGCAGTTTACGCTGGATCAGAGTCAACCCGAAAACCCACTGAAAGACCAGGAAGTTGTGCAAAATCCGGAGCCACACACCCAGTCCCTCAGGGTTGTGCCACAGTTGGAAAAGCCGGACACCAATGCCACTTCCCCCAAGACCATCACACTGGATGATGATGAATTTGGCAAGTATTAGACGGCTTGATGAGGGCGAGATAATTAGAGTGCTTTAAAAATTGAATGAATCGCTGGTTGCGGGGGCATCTTTTTCACACTGATCCACAGCTGTGGTAATCAGGGTTTACGATATGGGGTCATCGAAACGGGCCATCAGCACCAGCATGTCCTCCTCCACAGAGGTGGTAATCCGGTAGGGCAGTTTTTTAAAGAGGTTGATCATCCCCTTATTGGTCATGGAGGTATAAGCCACAAGGCCGGCAATTCCATTCTCACGGGCGGCCTCAACCAATTTGCCGATAATAACACCGGCAATCCCCTGTCCCTGCCACTCCTTTGATACGGAGAAGGCAATTTCAGCAATATTCCGTGACGGCTCCAGCAGGTAGACCCCCATACCGATCACCTTGCCAAACCCAAACTCACCCGTTACCGCGACAACGGTCATGTCTTTGACGTAATCGATCTGGAACATACCTTCCATGTCATCCCGGAAAAAGCAGGTTTTCTCGTGAAAAAAACGGGATTGAATATCCTCCGGCGTCATATTGTAGAAGTGCTCCTGAATCCGGCGATCGTCAACCGGCTTGGCAGCCCGAAACGCAACCTGCTTTCCATCGTACTCCCGGATCTCTTCCATTTTGGCGGGATAGATCCCGTTCACGAAATCGTTAAGGGTTCTCTTTTTCCCCATCAACCCCATGTCCTTGGCTTCCTGGAGCAATTCATCCCTGAAATCCGGATGGGCCAGACTGATCATGGCCATGGCACGTTCCTGCAGATTTTTCCCAAAAAGATTAACGGCGCCGAATTCGCTGACCACGTAAGAGACATCGCTCCTGGGCACCACAACAGAGCCGCTGTCCAGCTCGGCTACAATCCGGCTTTTTTTCCCTTTATTATGGGTTGATGGAATCAGGATGATAGATTTTCCGCCAGGCGACTGGGAAGCCCCCCTCACAAAATCCAGCAGGCCGGTCACACCGGAGTAGTGGTTCTGGGGCATGACTTCGGCTGCCACCTGTCCGGTCAGGTCTATGGCCATAGCCACGTTGACCGCTACCATCTTATTGTGCTTTGAAATGATGTTAGGGTCGTTCGTGAAGTCAGAAGGGTAAAACTCAACGGCGGGGTTGTCATGCAAAAACCGGTAAAGCTCTTTTGTCCCCACGGCGCTGCTGGCCACCAGTTTTCCATTATTGAACCCTTTATAGCGGTTGGTAATCACCCCTTCCTTCACCAGGTCCATCATGCAGTTGATCATGAACTGGCTGTGAATACCCAGATCATTTTTTTTGGAAAGGGCCATCATGATTCCCTGCGGTGTATTACCCAACCCCATCTGAATCGTCGAACCATCTTCCACCAGATTTCCCACCAACTGACCGATGGTGTTTGCCGAATCGAATTCGGGGATGTTCTCGATGCTGAGTATCTCCTCTTCATGCTCCACAAAAACATCCACCTCATTGATATGCATAAAACTCTGCCCCAGAATTCGAGGCATACGGGGATTGACCTGCGCAATCACAAGATCAGCAGCCTGGGCAGCTGCCATGGTCACATCCACCGAAACCCCCAGGCTCATCCAGCCGAATGGGTCTGGGGGAGACACCTGAATCATGGCAACATGCACCGGCAGGTGCCGCTGTGTGAACATGCGGGGAACGGCAAACAGGTTCATGGGGGCAATATACCGTTTCTTTGCTGCCAGCCAGCTACTGGTGGCGGATCCCTGGTAAATCATCCGCACATTGAGATTGTTTTCCTGGGACTCGGTGGCAATCAGGCTCAGGGGAGAGCGATCGGAACTGATCAGCCGAATGACCTCCAAATCGGAAAACCGCTTTGCCTGCTTCACCAGTATTTCCACCAGGTGGATGGGTTCTCCGCAGGCCGAACCGATAAATACCCGTTGACCCGAGCGGATCATCCTCACAGCTTCTTCAGCGGTGCGACGTTTTCTATGATAGAGTTCCGAGAGTTCGCTCGACACAGTGAGTCATCTCCGTTTGGTTAGTGGCATTACGCTTTTTCTTTCAGCCAGCCCACAATTTCCTGCAGGGTGGTGGTCTCATCGATCATATCGAGAATATCAAGACCAGGTCGCGGGTACTTCTCCTGCAGTTTCTCCAGAAATTCCAGGATTTTTATGGAATCCCCTCCCAGGTCCAGAAAGGGTTCATCAAGGAAGGGCTCCTGCTCCACTATCTTTTTAAACAAGGCCATCACCTCAGCCTCCATGCCAGAGGCTACCGGAGCACGGTCATCTTCTGTGACTTCCGGCAGTCGGGCCAGCAGTCCTTCGAAGGCGTCGTTCTGAAGCTTGACACGATTTGCATTGTGCTTGATTTTACCACTTGAGGTTTTGGCTATGGTTCCCGGTTGGAGATACAGACGTTCAGCTGGATAGATCTGAAACTGCTGCCCGACCAATTCCACCACCTTGGCATCCACCGCCGGCAGGATATAGTTTTTGAACATCTCCATATCCTTCAGGAGATTCCCCTTGATCTCAATGGCCAGTACCAGAGATTCCCCTTCATCCGACTGGTTGGAGGCGAACGCAATTACGCAACCGGGGCGGACCTCTTCCACCTGCGGGATGGCGTACTCAATATCTTGTGGATAGTAGTTACGTCCCCGAATAATGATCAGGTCCTTGATCCGGCCGGTGAAGTATAGATTCTTTTCCCACATCAGCCCCAGGTCTCCGGTGGAAAGAAATGGCTGGTCCCTGCCCTCAATTTTCTGTTTGAACACCTCTTCAGTGGCGTCAGGATTTTCGAAATACCCTGCACAGACGCTGGGACCGCTGATCATAATTTCACCAACCTCACCCTCGGGCAGAACAGCGTTATGCTCATCCTTCACCAGGATCTCGTGATTGTCCATGGCAGGTCCCAGGCTAACCAGGTACTTCTTCTCCTCTTCCGGTGACGACTCGTCAATCAGCCGTAACTTCCCTTCGGTCTCCAGCAATTTCCGATCCGCACAGAGCGCCGCCAGTCCTTCCGATCGGGAAAACATGATGACGGTTTCTGCCATACCAAAACCCGGCTGAATCGCTACCGGACTCAGGCCGCATTCAGCAAAGGTTTCATTAAAAGCCTTGACGCCAGTGTAGTGAACCGGCTCCGCACCATAGGTCACCGACACCAGGCAGGAGAGGTCCAGCTTCTGCTTTTCTTCAGCTGTCACCTTCTTATAACAGATATCAAAGGCAAAAGGAGGGGCATAGCTGAATTCGCACCGGTATTTTGAGATAGCGTTCAACCAGCGCACCGGTTTGACAATGAAATGGACCGGGGTCATCAATACGACAAACCCACCTGAATAGAGGGATCCGATCATACCCGCAGCCAGTCCGAAATCATGAAAAAGGGGCAACCAAATGCCGGTCCCTTTCTCCTCGCCCCATTTACATGATTGATACGCTTCTGACATATTCGCCATCACGTTGCGGTGGGCAATCATAATTCCCTTTGGGGTTCCGGTACTTCCCGATGTAAACTGCAGATAGGCCAGGTCTTCCGGAACCAGTTCCGGCAGTTCCCCCGGTGCAACAGAATCGTTCAACACTGTCTCTGCCGACACCACCTTAATCCCCTCAAACAGGCCCGCCATCTCGTCGGGCAAGCCCTCCTTCAGAAACGCTTCCAGCATGGGGGTGGTGATCAACACTTTAGGTTTTGCTGTTTTGACTGTCGGGACAAATGTCTCCAGGTAGGAACGCATCGCCTTCGGTCCGGCAGGTTCCGACAGCGGTACTGCCAGAACGCCGCCGTAGAGACAGCCGAAGAAGATCTGGTTGAACGCCAGGCTGTTCGGTAGAATTGTTAATGCCCGATCGCCCTTACCCACCCCATTTGCGGCCAGCCAGAAAGCAACCTGTTTGGCTGAACTGTCCAGCTCTGCATAGGTCAGGATCTCCTCTGTTTCATCCCCGTCACTCAGAAAAATGATATATTTCCGGTCTGGATGCTTCTCCGCGCGTCGCCGGGCAATGGAAACAATGGTGTCAGTGGGCTGATGAATCATAGGATCTCCTGTTCAGTTCTCTTCTCTGGGAATTCTGTGTTGTCAATCACGCACCTGTAGGTCAGGTATCAGGCACCGTTTCGAACACCCTATAACTTTATTTGATGTTTGTGAATAGATGGCGGATAAAGAGTGGGGTAATCCCGTAAGCCGGCTCACATCAGGATAGGATACACAAATCCGCTGTTGCCATGGGGAGGGGCAAAACAAAAAAAGGCCGCCTGCCACAATCACAGTGGCAGGCGGCCCTTTCGTTATCGACTGACACGTCAACGACTACTACTCACCCAGCTTTTCGGTCAATGCCGGCATAAACTCCAGAATGTCTGCAATAATTCCGACGTCAGCAACCTGGAAGATAGGCGCTTTCGAGTTTTTATTCACAGCAACAATAAAGGGAGATCCCTTGATTCCGCCCAGATGCTGAAAAGAGCCACTGATACCCATCGCCATGTAAACCTTCGGTTTGACAGTCTGTCCGGATGTTCCCACCTGGCGGGACTTGTCCAGCCACTTGGCATCGACAATCGGCCTCGAGCAGGACACAACAGCGCCCATGGCTTCTGCCAGTTCATTGGCCACTTCAATATTATCTTCATCTTCGATACCACGTCCAACAGAGACGAGTACATCAGACTTGGTGATATCCACATCACCAGCTTCCGGAACGATAATCTCAATAAACTTCCGGCCGACAGTCAGATCTCCCAGATCTCCGGACTTATCTACAACGGATCCACCAGCACTCTTACTTTCATCCGGCAGGAAGGGCCCAGGACGAACGTTGATCACAGCACCTGATGAAATATCACAATTCATATGAGTACTGACCTGGCCACCGAACTCCTGGCGAACCACTTTCAGTGTTGAGCCGTCAATACCTTCAAAGTCAACCGCGTCCGGTACGAAAGCAGAGTCCATCTTGATGGATAGTCCGGGTCCGAGGTCCATTCCAAAGGTAGTATGGGGAATCAACACAATTGCATCAGAAGGCAGTACGCTGAGCAGCGCTTTTCTGACAACTTCAGCATTGGGATAAGCCAGTGCTTCATTATCTATCTTGTAGACTTCTTTGTAAGAAGCAGCTGCTTCAGTACAAACAGCATCCACACCAGAACCGGTGACAACAGCAATCGCTTCACCACCCAGTTTTTTAGCGGCTGTTACCAGCTCCATGGCTGAATCATCAAGCACGCCATCTTTATGTACGATATATGCGAAAATTTGTGCCATTATTGAAGCCCTCCTTTTGCCTTAAGTAGTTCAATCAGTTTTTCAATGATCTCATCAGTGCTTCCTTCAAGCATTTCTGCACCTTCACCCATTTCAGGCAGGAAGTAATCCTGTCGTGTGATCTTGGCAGCACCTTCACCAACAACATCTGCACCCAGTCCCAGATCAGAAGCGCTCATGGTAGGAATCTCAACGGAAGCTACTTTCCGAATACCACGAATACCAACATAACGAGGCTCATTAATACCAGTTTGAATAGACAGAACACAGGGAAGTGAAATTTCATTCATTTCCTGGTCACCACCTTCGATCTCACGACCGACCTTAAGTCCATCACCAACCACTTCAATCTTGTTCACCAGAGAAGCGTAAGGGACGTCCATCAGAGCTGCCAGCATACCACCAACCTGGGCTGCACCAGCATCCGCCTGGGCACCAGTCATGATCAAGTCATAGTTACCCTTTTCGACCACTGACTTGAGAATCGTTGCAATTCCTTTTCCATCAGATCCCTCAAAGGCATCGTCTGAAACCAGAATTCCTTTCTCGGCTCCCATAGCCATTTCTCTTCTCAGCACTTCTTCAGACTCTTCATCACCAACGGCAACAACAGTCACAGATCCACCGTTAGCATCCACCATCTGGATGGCTTCTTCAACAGCATAGTTATCCCACTCGTTAACGGAGTAAACCAGATCGTCCTTTTCAATGTCGTTTCCGGCACTGTTCAATTCAATCTCGTTCTCTTCATTGTCGGGGACTCTTTTAACACAAACCAAAATCTCCATCTTTCTCCTCCAATGTTATTAATGCAAAACCTGTTTCCCGGGCCAGCGACCATTCATTTCAGCCACTGTCCCATTAAAGTTCCACTCGATAAAACACCTGACCGGTTATTTTCCTTAAATCACCAATCAGGCTAAGGACATTGATCAATCTTTGTTATCTCTCAATGTGGCTATCAATCAGTTCTGACAGATCGATAGCTTCCATTTCGCCTTCCAGTCCGGCAACCTTGATAGCATCTTCCATGTTCACCAGGCAGAATGGGCAGGCTGTAACAATGACATTGGCACCAGCCGCTTTTGCCATTTCAGCCCTTAGTACACCCATGCGGGTTTCCTCTTCCGGTTCGTAGAAGAGCATCAGACCACCACCGCCGCAGCAGAATGAACGGTCCCGATTCTTTTCCATCTCCACACGATTAATACCGGGAATACTGTCAATCGCTTCCCTTGGGTCTTCATAAACCTCATTGTGACGGCCAAGGTAGCAGGGATCATGATAGGTATAGATTTTGTTCTCACCAGCAGCAACCGCTTTCAGCTTCAACTCACCCGATTTTACTTTTCGGGTAATCACCTGGCTGATATGCTCAACGGGCGGTAGGCCTGTATAGTCATTTTTAAGGACATTGAACGCATGGGGGTCAGCAGTTACAATCGACTTTGCACCTGATTCCAGAATCGCTTCGGTATTCTGATCTTTCAGATCCTGAAAAAGCATCTCTTCACCGAACCGCTTGACCTCATTTCCAGAATCCTTTTCAAGCTTGCCGAGTACACCAAAATCCACTCCCGCTGAATCCAGCACCCTGGCTGAAGCCTTGGCAATATCCTGCATCCGGTCATCATAAGATGAGATACTGTCAACAAAATAAAGGGTTTCTGCTTCATCGCCTGCTTCAAAGGATTTCACCTCGCATTCGGCCGCGAACTCCTTGTCTTTTGCCCAGTCCATCCGCTTTTTCTCCATCTTACCCCAGGGATTTCCTCTTTTTTCAAGAGCCTTCAGCGGTTTCTGCAAGGATTGAGGCACCATTCCTTCGTCAACCATACCTCTGCGCAGATCAACAATCTTGTCTATGTACTCAATTCCAAGTGGACACTCCTGCTCGCAAGCACCACAGGTGGTACAGGACCAGATTTCATCCTCTTCATAGATGTCGCCAATCAGCATCTGGCTTTCCGGTTTTGCGCCAAAAATCGGGTAGTTCTTGAACAACAGGTCACGTCCCTTAATTGAAATGAATCTCGGGGAGAGAGGACGTCCTACGGCGTTGGCCGGGCAATGGTCAGAACAGCGTCCACAATCAGCACAGGTATAAAAGTCCAGCAGATGCTTCCATGTAAAATCTTCAAGCTTTTTGACACCAAATGATTCCAGTTCGTCCAGTTTATCTTCCGCTATACCGTACTTCACGGGCTTGATGTTCCCGCGATTGATGCGCATGAACAGGATGTTGAAGGCAGAGGTGTATACATGGAAATGCTTGCCAAAGGGCAGGAAGCACATGAAAAAGAAAAATGTCAGGGCATGCAGTATATAGGAAAAAACATGAACAAACTGCAGGGTATCTTTCTGTGCGCCTGCCATCAAGCTCTCGAACAACCAAGCCATTGACAAAGGTGCAATATGAGAAACCCCACCCATATTTACCTGCTGAGCCACAAGCGCAGCTTCAAACAGACTTTCTGTGATCATCATCATAGAGATAATCGCCAGAACGAAAACCGCTTCTCCTGCGTGTCCATGTCCATATTTCTCAGGTACTTTATACCGTTCAGGCTCAAACAGGCCCCTTCGAATGCCTGCAATCACACAGGCAATCACAACAATGGTTGCGGCGTAATCCTTGATGACAAAGTAGGGTCCCCCATCCAGTCCCGGAATGGCAAAGTCATTGTAAAACCCGATGACTGCCAGTGAACCGGTACGAAACAAGAGTGATAAAAAGCCAAAGAAGATGGCAATGTGCAGTATGCCGGCAAACATATACCGGGGATGTCGATACTGCGCCAGAAAAATCTTCAGAAACTGCCCTATTCGCTCTGGGATACGATCAAATCGTTCATCCGGTGCAGCTGCCATCAATGGCTGAAGTCGTTTAACCAATACAAACACCAGGAATCCCAATCCCGCTAATGTAATAATAGCGGTCAATGCAACCATCGGAATACCTAGAAACATAAATTCCGCCGGTGGTATCAATGCAGGTGACATAATATTCTCTCTCCTCCTTGATCAAAAATTTCTTATTATTGCTTGATATAAATCACTCACAGTTTCACTCCCACTCTCTGCCAAAGCGCTATCTCCCCTCTAGGCTCACCGAGTGGAAATCAACCTTGTAAAAAAATACACTATTGATATTTATGATTTACGAAGGGAAATTTGTATGGTTCCGATTTACCTTTACAGCATCTGGAAGTGGTCTTTTTAAACGCGTTTAACGTAATAAACAATGGGGGCTTCTGTCAATAAAAAGCTTCCTGATTCAGAACAATGAAGATTTCCCCTGGAGGCATTATGAATACGGGTTTTAAGCCGATATTACCACCTCAACCCCGGTTTTTAAGTTGGATACTATTCATATCATTTTATTCCATAAAAACATTGTATTACAAACAGTTTTCAATAATTTGATGTAATAGTTTGTTGGAAAAATTTTTCTTTACATTAAAATTGTGATTATTTTAAACTTTAGATGTATCCAGGATGGAAACAGTTTTCGAACCTTGTCCTGCGGGACGGATAGTCTCAATCATTTTCCAGACAATCGAGCAGATATGGAAGCGAACGCGACACAGGCATCAGGCGCAGATGATCGCCGGTCATCGGATAGAAGGAAGAGTGACAGACGTCAGTTGGATGGACGTGGAGGAGGACGGCATAGTAAACAGGGGGTTTCAGTTGCCATCATGAATGCAGGGTTTATCCTGGCCCTGCAGTTCATCCTGATTGTCATCGTATGCAGTTGAGCCTTGCCCGAGGACTCAGATTCATAACAACCTCGGAACCAGATCCCCTGAACTGCCGGTAGTCGGTCACCGAATCGGCAGTGACCGCTCCCTGTTGCTAAGGGATCGTACAAAAATAACTTGGCATAAACTGTCCGCAAAAGTCCCATAAAGACCGGACATTTTGCTGACAGAATGCCAATTAATTTTTGAGCCGACCTTAACTGCAACCCTGGCTGGCACCACATGTCATACAGACATAGCAGGTACCGGTTCTGAGGAATTCAATCCCGCCACATTCACCGCACGGAATATGATCATTGGTCATGACCGGCTTATTTACAGCCACCGGCTGCTCTTTGTTTTGAGCGTCAGGGGCCAGGACCGCCTGTTCAACACCATTTTCAACTGAGGGTGGTGTAATCTGGAAAAAATCCGTTCTCCCCAGATATTGGTATCCCAGGATCCTGAAAATAGCATCAATCAGAGAGGTCGCATTTTTCAGATAAGGGTGTCCGGAAACATGTCCATGTGGTTCAAACTTAGTAAATGAGAACCGTTCCACCAGTTTTGCGAGTGGTACACCGTGCTGCAGGCTGAATGAGATGCTGATGGCAAACTGATTCATCAGGGCCCTGACTGTTGATCCCTCCTTGTACCCCAAGTCGACAAATATCTCTCCCAGGGAACCGTCCGGATTTTCACCACTTCTCAGGAATACCTTTGTCCCTGCAAGCTTGAATTCCCAGGTCCGTCCCCGTCTCTCACTCGGTAAATGCTTGGAACTCCCCCAGTCCAGAGCCTTATTCTTGTTCTGTTTCTCATCATAGAAAGACTGCAATTTTTCAATTTCGTCTTTCAGGTAATTGATGGTATCCAGGTTGTATTTGTCCTCTTTTGAGGGTGCGGTAGACAGCGGTTGGGAACCTTTTGATCCATCTCGATAGATGGCGATGGCCTTTAAACCAAGTTTCCAGGAATCCATATACACGCTTGAAATATCTTCAACCGTACTCTGATTGGGCATATTAACTGTCTTACTGATAGCCCCGCTGATAAAGGGCTGAATGGCAGCCATCATCTTAACATGACCCATAGGGGCAATTAACCGCACCCCATTTCCACCCGGCATGGCACAATCAAAAACAGGCATATGGTCTTTACTGACATCCTCCGACCCTTCGATGGTGGAGAAAGATTCAATATGCTTTTTGATTGATGCTATCTGAACGTCATTATATCCCAGAGAAGCCAGCACTTTTGGAACACTCTGGTTAACCATGGGGATCACCCCGCCACCAGCCAGTTTTTTCCACATCACCAGCGAAAACGCAGGTTCCACGCCGGTTGTCGCACAATCCATCAGCAGACCGATGGTGCCGGTTGGTGCCAGCACAGTGACCTGGCTGTTCCTGAACCCGTTTTTGCGCCCCTGTTCAACCACGTTTTTCCAACATTTTTCAGCGGTTTTACCAAGAGTATCAATCAGCTTGTTATCACTGATCTGGAAGAATTCGTTTTTGAGCGCTGCCTGGTGCTTCTCCATCACACCGCACATGACTTCGTTATTTTCCTCAAAACGCTTAAAAGGCCCTATTTTCTTGGCCATTTCCGAACTGACCTCGTAGGCATGACCTGTCATAATAGCGGTCACGAGTCCGGCAATGGCACGGCCCCGATTGCTGTCATAGGGAAAACCACTCAGCATCAGCAGGGTCCCAAGGTTCGCATACCCAAGCCCCAGCGGTCTGAATTCATGACTGTTTCGAGCGATTCTCTCAGTGGGGTAGCTGCTAAAATCCACCAGAATATCCTGTGCCACCAGGAAGATCCGACAGGCGTTTTTAAAACCGGCGATATCAAACACACCCTTGTCAAAGAACTTTTCCAGGTTGAGGCTGGCAAGGTTACAGGCGGAATCATCAACAAACATGAATTCCGAACAGGGATTGGAAGCACGTATCGGCGCACTGTTGGAACAGGTATGCCAGTTGTTGATAATGGTGTCATACTGTATTCCGGGATCCGCACAGCTCCAGGTTGCCTCGCAGATCTTCTGGTAGACATCCCTGGCCTTATGGTTTTCGTAAACATCTCCGGTCGTCCGATTGATGGTCTGCCACTCCCCATCATTTTCAACTGCTTTCATGAACGTATCAGAAAGCCGGACCGAGTTGTTGCTGTTCTGACCGCTGACGGTTGCGTAGGCATCACTGTTAAAGTCTGAACTGTAGCCCTGTGCGATCAGTGCCTGAGCCTTGGCTTCCTCTTTGACCTTCCAGTCAATAAAATCCATCACCTCGGGATGATCGATGTCGAGGCATCTCATCACAGCGGCCCTGCGGGTTGTCCCACCACTTTTAATAGCACCGGCCGCACTGTCCAGCACTTTCAGAAAACTCAGAAGACCGGAACTTTGTCCGCCCCCGCTCAATTTTTCATTGGCCCCCCTCAAGCAGCTCATATTGGAACCTGTACCACTACCATATTTAAACAGGTTGGCCTCGTTGGCTGCCAGTTCGAAGATGCTTTCCAGGTCGTCTTCAACACTCTGGATAAAACAGGCACTACCCTGGGGACGTTCATACTGATTATCGACCTTGACAAAACTGTTCTTACCGTCCCATGCGTGGTTACTGCCGTTTCCGGTAATACCATATTGATGGAAGAGGCCAATATTAAACCAGACAGGGCTGTTAAAAGCCCCATACTGGTGAAGAAGCAACCATTGGAGGTCCAGGTTGAAATTTTCAACATCTTCATCCGAGGCAAAATAGCCATTTTTCTGACCGTATGCCGCAATGGTTTCCGTGACACGGAAAATCAACTCCTTGACGCTACTCTCATGTCCTTTTTTTCCAGGAACACCTGCCTTCCGGAAGTACTTGGATGCGGCAATATTGGTCGCCAGTTGACTCCAGGGCTTGGGTACATCCACATTTTTCATCTCAAAAATGATATCACCACCAGCTGTGGTAATGGATGCATCTCGTTTTTCCCATTCTATTGTGTCCCAGACTGTTGGTTCCGAGTCACTTTTTTCATAAAAGGCAGCATTGAATTTTAATCCACTTTTTCGACTTGACATTATCTCTACTCGCTCCAATTCAGGTCAGGTTAACAGGATGGTAAGTTGCAGTTTTTAATAGCACGGTAAGACATTTTTGTTTTTTTCATTGCCGGTCGAAATGGGCATTGACACAGCTGAATACTCTTCGGATATTTACGTCACAAGTCCCGGGAGCATTCCAATTTTTCATGAACGACGGCTGGAGGTATCACGGTTTTTAAAAAACAGTCTTTGAGAAATAGACCATTTTTTAATGAAGTGCAATTATTTATTTGAGAAATAGCTTTAAGTATTAAAATCACTTGTTTTTCACTGTTTCGATAAACCTCAACGGAAATTGCAGCAATTCACCCCCCTCCGTCAATCGAGGCATATCAACGGTCCAGTTCCTTTTTCACGGCCTGTTTACAATCATCAAGCAACCCCCATAGTCTATCCGGTTCGTCTGCCTGAATCAACAGTGAAACGAGTACCCCCTTACCTGAAGGGTCCGGCACCAGATTGAGCAGGGTGCTCCGGCAGGCCCCTGAATGGCTCATAACCGAAATCCGATTAAGAAGGAATTGCCGGTCTTGAAACCGATTGCCTTTCATGAACAGGTTGGAAAAAAGCGATGCTCCCATTCCCGGCACCCCACGGTGCCACTCGAAGGCAACACGCCCCATCGTCAGACGACCATTAATTTCCAGCAGCTTGAATTCACCCCCTGTCGTCTCGATAAGATCAACACCTAACGGTCCGTAATAACCTGCCCGAATAATATCTTCGAGCACCGGGGACAGACGTTCCATGTGACTGTTGAGCTGTTGCTGGTCTTCATCCACGATCATGGTTCCCAGGTAGTTACCCCCCGGACTGGAAAACAAGCGCGTGAGCGCAATCGGTCGCACGGACCCGTCAAATTCAATTTCAACCTGAACACTCCATTCCTGCTTAATGGATACCACCTGTTCCAACACAATTCCACCAGCGCTCCGAACCCAGCTCTGCCATTTGCGAGTTTTTCGAGCAGTGTAACCGCTTCCCTCACAGTAGTCAGCCAATTTGCCTGCTGAGCCGAAGAGGTGTTTCACGAACAGGGGGCCGTGTTGCTGTTGAAAACGGGTAATGATGCTCTCAACTTCCCCCTGCTTGAGATCAACCGGATGAATCGTCTGTCCCGGAATCCGACAGGAAGGTGGTAGGTATTTCTCTCGCAGGTTGTGAGAGGTCTCTTTTGAATTGACCCAGCGGAAAATTTCAGCCTTTCCACGTCCCTCGCCAACCGTTCCGATCAACCGGGCAAAGAGCACAGCTTTCGGACTCCATCCCCATGGACAAACATCCCCTACCCCAAGACGTTTAAGATGAGCAACGCTACCTTCCAGGTCATCAAATACGGAATTGCTTTCCCGTTTTGGTTCCAGTGTGACGAAGCCAGGCAGGTAACCTAGCAACTCTCCCAAGACCTCGCTGACCTGCGGTGACGGTTTTTCATATACCAGCATCAGGTCATTTGCGGTCGCCAACGGCAGTAGCACATGCCAGGAACGATTCAGGAAGTACCACGGATGAAACGGCCCCTGCCCCCGATGGGTATTCAAGACACCAGCCAGTTCAAACTCGAAGTCATAGTTGTATACCCACAAACAGGCATCCCTTTTCAACCCCTCCTGTTCTTCTATTTTTTCATCTATTTGCGACAGAATCATACCCCCCGCCGGGTCAGCATTGTCAATTCGGTCAAAGCATGTAAAATTAGAATCAGTTTCTGACTCAACTATTCAACAAATTATGATTGCCATGATATCACGAAGCCGCATTTTGATCATCCGATTTTCGTCGCTGGGGGACATCATCCTGCTGACACCGTTATTTCGAGAGGTCAAGAGATGTTTTCCGAACGCTGAAATTGATTTTTTGACATCAACCACCTTTGCAGGGGTTTGCGCAAACAATCCGCATATCAGCAAAACCATTGCCATCGATCGAAAAAACAGTCAGTCAGAGCTCGAACACTTCATCCGCCATCATAACCCTGCTGATTATGACCTGGTCATAGATGCCCACCACTCAATTCGAAGCCGTTTATTTCTTCTAAAATGGCTGGGTCTGTTTTACCGGTTCAGGCACAAAATAACTGTCATCGACAAGCGCAGCTTCAAGCGAAACCTGCTGTTGACCACCGGCATCAACCTGATGAAGAATGCTGTCAGCCAACGAAACGCCTACCTTAACCTGATCGCTCCCCTGGTCGGGTCTGAATCACTCTCGGCCAAAACCGAGCTTTTCCCGAGTTCCGATGATAAACAAAGAGCCAAAAAGATTATACAGAAGCACCGTTTAGATGGGAAACGTCTGGTAGCAGTCGGTCCCGGGGCATCGTTCGCCGGAAAGTGTTGGCCGAAGGAATCCTACCTGGCACTGACAGACACCCTGGAGCAGGCAGGGTACCCCGTCATACTCCTGGGAGCTAAGGGAGAGTCCGAACAACAATGGATTGTTGAACATAGTTCCATACCGCCTCTCAATCTGGCCGGTCAACTCTCTTACCTGGAAACGGCAGCCCTGCTTGAACATTGTGCGCTGGTAGTCGCCAACGACTCTGCGGTGGTCCATTTTGCGGAAGCGATGAATGTTCCCGCACTGGCCATTTTCGGCCCAACAGTCAGGGAGTTTGGGTACGGACCGTTTCTGGAAAAAAGCAAGACCATGCAAGTAGAACTGAGCTGTCGGCCCTGTAGTCGAAATGGCAAAGGAAAATGCACCAACCCCATCGAACGGCAATGCCTGAGGGATATCACCGTTGACGCCATTCTAAAAGCAGCTTTACAGATAGTGGCATTTTCAGGTAAAAATACTCTATCAGGGACCGGCGAGCATATCCCATCCAACGCACCAAAAAAGGACGATGATTAATGAGCTGCCTTTTTGTCGTTAATATTCTATTTTCCGCACGAACATCCCGGTTTTGGAGAAAAAACCGGATACGGATACTTGAACAGTTCGAGTCTCCCATTGTTTTCTACCCGGAATCCACGTCCGACCTTCCGACTGTCGACCTGAAAACGGTAGAGACTATTGTTTTTATTGGCAATGACACCTTCTTCCACTGGGTGGTTAACGGGTTTTACCAGCTACTGACAAAAAACTTCAGCCGAAATATCCTGGCATTTATTCCTGATTCAAGAAGCTCCGCACTGACAGATGGACTCGGATTACCAGCGCGAACCCAGAAGGCCATCGAACTAATCAAGCGGAAACGAACCGTCCCCATGGATCTGGTTCGGTGCCACTACATTGACCATCACGGGTTTCCTGCCAGCCAACTGGTGTTGAATGATGTCACCATCGGCCTGCCACCCCTAAAGGTGCCGCGGGTCATGGAAAACATGTTCCAATGGATAAGATCAATACCCTTCACACGATTCCGAAAAAACAATAAAGCCATTTCGCTTCTTCATGAAGGGGAACTGCTGTACAAAGGTGAGTACGTTTTTGGAATTCTTCTGCTCGGACGGAGAGTGACAGGGGGGCCCAAAATCATCCGTCGTAAACGGATTAACCTGACAAAATTTGACTATATCCAGCTAAATACCCGCTCAATGAAAAGTATCACAGCAGCCCTGCCAGACCTTCTTTCAGGACGGCTGGAAGACCGAGAACCGGATCTGTTCTACCGGAAACTCAATGAATTGGAAATAAAGGGCGTCAGTAAGAACAACAAACTTGTTGCAGATGGGGCACATATTGGCCGCTTGCCAGCCTCTTTCACCCTCCTGCCCAAAGCAGTCCGGGTTATATCACCGCTGTTAGCCGTTAAGGTGAAACCCGGCTGGAAAGAAAAACTCGCCTCAGCAAAGGTTCCCAAGCCTGTAGGTAACCGGGAAATCGTCGACTGCCCCCGCGAGTCCGGCAAAGGATAGCGCTACCGACTGCGATGAATTGAGAAGTGAATGATTCCATGCTGGACCTTGTCATTTTCAAACAGGGGTTCAAATCGATACTGACGGAGCAGTTTCATGGCAAGTTGCTCCAACTCCGGTGCCGCTTTGCGATATGGAAAGATCTCGTCCACTTCACCACTCGGCAGAACAGTAAACCTCAAGGTAACCGTTACGTCACGATCCAGGTTAAGTACCGGCGGTTCCGGTTTAAACATAACCTTCCGTTGCCTGAGCTCTCCCTCAATCGCGCTCTTACCGTCCAAATTCGAACCCGTAGCCTGCGATTCACCCTTTGCTGTCTGCTCCACAATACGGTAACGAACCGTCTTCTTCTTGCTCCGAATATCTTTGGTAATATCATCCCGTTGACCCCTTTCCGCAATCTGTCCGGCATCCAGGCTGTCAATGGGGGAAACCCGTTTCAATGCTTTGGCATCAAACGACAATGATGGTGTTGGTTGCTGTGCTGCGGCCAGGGGCAATTGATCCGCTGCTCGACTGTCAGGAGCCTTGACCGGCACCATCGAAGGCTTTGTAAATGCGGACTCTGCCACCTTGTCATCATCCACCATCTCCCGATCCTTCAATTCCTCTGATTCAGCAACACTGGATGTAATACGCAACGAAGGTTTGGGTAAGGGTTTGGCTTTGGGAACCTGTTTTTCAGTTTCAGTGGAAACCTTGGCTACCGGTTTCCCGGTTTTGGGCGGAGGAGCCTGCTTTTTTTTCCGAATCAGTGGTTTTTTAACTGGTTTATTGCTGAGGGAGGTCTGCTTTTTCTTAACAACCGGTTTCTGATGAGAAACCTTTTTTTCCGGCTGCAGAAGCTGAACCTCAAAGGTCAATTCCGATGTCGTAGGGAGATTTAGCTGCCACTTTAATCGGGTGAGAACTGCCATATGCAATATGATCGAAAAAATCAGTATTGCGGCGAAAAGTGAATTGCGGGGATCAGGGGTTCTTTTTTTATTCAGCATTTGGCCAAAAGCTGTCAACGGCCGAAACCTGGCGGTTTCGACCGTTTCTTTTCATGGAATCCTATGATTCCGACGCCTCTTTATCAGCGTCATCTGCACTTTCAGAAGGCTCTTCTGCCTTTTCTTCTTCAGCTACCGGCTCAGCTACCTCTTCCGGGGCTGCTTCTTCGGTTACCGGCTCAGCTACCTCTTCCGAGGCTGCTTCTTCGGCTACCGGCTCAGCTACCTCTTCCGGGGCTGCTTCTTCGGCTACCGGCTCAGCTACCTCTTCCGGGGCTGCTTCTTCGGCTACCGGCTCAGCTACCTCTTCCGGGGCTGCTTCTTCGGCTACCGGCTCAGCTACCTCTTCCGG